>ENA-ORTS01000105-ORTS01000105.1-human-gut-metagenome-genome-assembly--contig:-NODE-105-length-77334-cov-7.511161_pt1 | contig 77334 bp, 122 predicted proteins | sample MGYA00241911_ERZ509186 | MGnify/ENA primary metagenome ERZ509186 (study PRJEB26280, sample SAMEA2338852) | human gut metagenome | biome: human gut; feature: human-associated habitat; material: faeces...
GAGTAAATGGAAAAACGCCGTACTTCCATATCGCATATGCCAACAGTGCGGATGGTAGAACAGGTTTCTCTGTGGATGATAGCGTCAATAAGCTGTATATCGGGCAGTATACCGATTACACGCCGGATGATAGTACCGACCCAACGAAGTATAGTTGGACAAAGATTAAGGGCGAACCGGGGGCTGCCGGAAGGACTTACTTTTTCCAGTCAAACGCTGATGTTTTACTGATGGGAGCAGACAAGAAGATAACACCGGCGCCGCTCATTGTAGATTCGTTCTACAGAGACGGAAACGGCGAAGTTGCGCAGTCGCAGAAAGGTTGGTGGAAACTGGAAAAATCCACTGACAACGGCGCTACATGGTCGGCGCTCACGGTATCGCAGACTGCGGCACTTGACCGGTTGAATATTAACGTCAATAGCCTGTCACTCAAGGCACATGACATGCTCAAGGTTTCACTGTATTTTGACCAGTCGAAGAGCAAACTTGCGGACTACCAGACATATTCCGTTGCGGTCGATGTGGCATCACTGACACAGGAACAGATAGTCGATATCCTGTCAGACGATGGGAAGTTTAAGGGGCTGTACTACGAAAAAGATGAAAGTGGAAACCAGACGCTGTTTATTTCATTCAATGCCATGAAAGGTGGCGTCATCAGTCTTGGCGGCACGAATAACGGAAATGGTCAGTTGAAGATTTACGATGCTGACGGAAATCAGATATCGAGATTAGGATATACCGGATATGTCGTACTTAACAAGAACACCGGAAATCCAATGGTATCTCTTAATACTGCCGGATTGCGATTGTATACGGACTACACAGATGCAGACAAGTACAATGCGCTGATGCTTGGAAAATACGGGCTGTACGCACAGAAAGTCCAAAATAACGTGCCTGAACTTTGGATGGAAGGTGATACGAGCAAAAAATGGGAAGGCTATATTGTTCGCTATCTGAACAACAAAGTCCGAATAAATACAAACTCACTTTTTACGGACGGATGCGAACTTGGAGCAAATTTTTCGACAGATGGAAGTGCAACTATTGGCAAAAGCTTGAGCGTAGGCGGAAACTCAACTGTCAATGGAACCCTTATGTTTTACGACTTGGAAAATCAAGCAAAAACATCCGGCAAAGTCAAAAGACAACCGATAGCGTCCGTAAGCGCAGATGATTCGCAAGTGGCCTATCTTTTTTCAGGAACGGGTAGTAAACATGGAGATGCGGCAACATACAGACGTTTAGGAATCCGTGCTAAATGGGGTGGATCTGGCTTTAGCACAGACTATTTATATACAACCTCACAAGTTTCCGACATCCGCCTAAAAGAAAACATCGAAAGCAGTGAAACAGACGCTCTCGAAACGGTCAATCGCATGAAAGTCCGTCAGTTCGACTGGAAAGAGTGGATGGGTGGATGGCATCAAAACATCGGTTTCGTGGCAGACGAACTGGAAGAAATCGACCCGAACTTGGCTCTGGGTGGCGGATATGACGAAAACGGTGAGATGGACATTAAGCAGATTAACAGTCCGTACTTGCTGAACTACGCCATTAAAGCCATACAGGAACTTAGCACAAAGGTTGACGAGCAAGAAAAACGTATCAAGGAATTAGAAAGGAGATTACAGTAATGGGTAAATTTAACGAGTACACACAGAAAGCAACGCCGGCGGACAACGACACACTGATGATTTACGACGCAACAGCGAAGGCAAACAAGCTTTCGCCATTCAGCGGAATCTGGAACTGGATTGTTATAAAACTGACCAATGCGGTTATCAGCAACTTGCAGACGAGCAACCAGACGGTGGTTGGGGCACTTAATGAATTAAATAGCTATATAAAAGCGCGAACATGTTGGTACAAAATATGGGGAAACTGGAAAAAGTACAATGCTGATTCTTAGTCTTCCCATTTAGTTCATTAAAAAAGGGGTGATGCAAAATGTCATTAGAACGAGATGATATGTTTTTTAGACAGTTTTCGGACTGGTACATCGGCAGAACCGTGTACAGAATAATCGAAGGGAAGCTTCAAGAACTGGTCATAGAAAAAGTTACCGTAACAAATCGGAGCGTGTACATCAACGATAACATTGACATAAACGAAGAAACTGTTTATGTGGATAAAGAAGAGGCGGAAGAATCGTATAGACTTTACAAACACCTTGAGTAAACTCAAGTAAGACTGAGTAAAAATTTCATAAAAAAGCTACCAATGGAGTGTGCTAAGTGTTATAATACGAGCAAAACATTATAACAAAAAAGGAGCCGAACTCCCGACTACCAATCAAAAAGTTCGACTCCAACAGCACCACAAAGGGTACGGTATTATTATAACACGATACCCTCCCTTTGTGTACCCAAAAGGAGGGCTTTTTTCATGGAAAATTTCGCAACCGAATTTATGACCAAACTGGACGGAAAGTTGACACCAGAGCAGATGAAAACCGTGCTGATGGAGTTGGAAATGTTTTCGGCAAACTTCGACATTGAGAAGAAAATCACGGAAATCGTGCCGTATCAAAACTGCATACCGGAGTGCTACAAGGTGTATCTGGTATCGAAAAAGATTGAGGGCATGTCCCCACAGTCACTTCGGACGTATAAGTGCAACCTTGACGACTTTTTCCAGACGGTCAATAAGCCGCTGAACCAGATAACCACAAACGATATCCGTGTATATCTGTTCGGGCTGTCGGCAAAAGGCAACACCAACCGGACGATTGACGGAAAACGCCTTATTATTCATACGTTTCTGGACTGGTGCGTCAAGGAAGAGTATCTGACCAAAAATGTTTGTAGCCGCATAAATCCGATCAAGTTTGAAGCTAGGCCACGTGAGCCGTTGTCCGATATCGAACTGGAATTAGTTCGGGATGCTTGCAAGGATTATCGGGAGAAAGCCCTTGTGGAACTGTTCTACAGTACCGGATGCCGTGTCTCGGAAATGGTGGTTCTGAAGAAAGCCGACATTGACTTTCGGACCAAGGAAGTCCACCTGTTCGGAAAAGGCAGTAAACACCGGATATCGTATATCAACGCCAGAGCCGAAGTTGCTCTGAAGAAATACTGGCTCAGTCGGAAAGGTGATTCCGACAGCGTGATATCCACCGTCCGTCAGCCATATCGGGGCATTACGAAGACACAAATTGAGCAGATAGTCCGGCAGATTGGCGAACGTTCCGGCATCGGCAGACACTTATACCCACATCTGATAAGACACACAACAGCGAGCATGGCGCTCGAACGGGGAATGAACGTCACCGACTTGCAGAAGATGCTCGGACATGAAAAACTTGACACGACTATGATTTACGCAAAAGTAGCGCAGGAATCTGTGCGCTACAGCCACCACAAATATGTTTCATAAAAAGGAGTTGATAAATTGGAAATTAAAGGAATTGACGTATCATCCAATCAGGGGAAACCAGACTGGGCGAAAGTGGCTAAATCCGGTATCAAATTCGCAATCTTAAGAATCCATCAGAAAACAGGTGTTGACGGCTCATTCGAGTACAACTACAAGGGATGCAAGAGCAACGGAATCCTTATCGGCGGATATAAATATTCATACGCTCTGACACCGGCACAGGCTATTGATGAGGCGGAAGATGTGATCGCCGCACTAAACGGGCGAGGACTGGACTTTCCGATGTTTTATGATCTCGAGTGGTCTAATCAGCGAAAACTCGGTAAACAGGCAGTCGAAAACATTGCAGTTGCCTTTCTGACAAGGATGAAAAAAGCTGGTTATAAGGTCGGTATCTACTGCAATCTGGACTGGTACAACGGCGTTCTGACTGACGCACTCAGAAAGTATGAGTGCTGGATTGCACATTACCCAGACCCCGATAATGGAACAATGCAAACAAGGGTAAAACCAAAAGCAGGAATTGGCTGGCAGTATTCCAGCAAAGGAAAAGTATCTGGAATCAGCGGCAACGTTGACATGGATGTGTTCTACAAGGACTATAGAGGAACAGCACAGAAAGGAGAAACTAAAATGGTAAAAATCAGTAACTGTGGGCATGACGAAAACGGAAGATATGCAGGTGGAAAAGCAGGAGATCAGACTGGGACAGAGTATCAGATCATGAACTGGTACAGCAGACCGTGGCTCTGCGTCCTGAGATTTAATGATGCTAAAATCGCATCCATGATTGCAGACATGGCGACAAAAGCAGCACAAAACAATCTCATCGGCTACGATCAGGGTACCGCCGGAAACAGCAATGACCGGTATACGTTCTGGCAGCACCTGAAGGCAAGTAACTACGATCCGGCGCAGATCACGGTAGCTTGTGAATCTGATTGCAGCGCAAGTACAGCAGCTATCGTCAAGGGCGCTGGATATCGCCTGAATAATGCAAAGCTCAAAGCAGTCAGCATTTATCTGACAACACGAAACATGAGAGCCGCAATGAAGGCTGCCGGTGCGAAAGTACTGACGGATAGTAAGTATCTGACATCTGGTGACTATTTAAAGGCAGGAGATATCCTCCTGAACGATAATCACCACGTGGCTATTGCTGTTACCACCGGTGCAAAAGTAAGTACACCTTCAACTACGCTTACCGGTACCTTCCAGACAAGACTTCCGATTCTGAGAAAGGGCAGTTCCGGTACAGCTGTGGCAATGCTTCAGGCGATGCTGGGAGTGGAAGTTGACGGACAGTTCGGGAATGACACATATGATTCCCTCAAAGTTTTCCAGAAAAATGTTGGTGTAAAGGCAAATGGAACTTGCGGCATTGATACCTGGAAGAGAGTGATTGAGCACATGAAAGCCAACACGAAATGATGTTCTGATTGATTTATCATTCAAAACAGGTTATACTACCAATAGCCGCACAGGGGTTGAACTTATGATGTAAAGTTTCCTGTGTGGCTAGCACAAGTTGATAGTGCAGACTGATTCCGCCGTGCATGAACGGAAGAGCTGTATGTCCCAATTCGGGGGCTGTTAGCAGCGGCACGAGTGGACAGTCAAAGAAAAGAGTTGGGCATAAAAACCCGACTCTTTTCTTATTCTTCGAGATATTCCTGATATATCTGTTCTATTTCTCTTTTTCGATTTTGTGATATTGAAACGATATCACCGGAAATCATTCTGATGTCAGATGCAATGTTTGCGATGTAATCCATGTTTACGATATAGCTACGGTGGCACCGGATAAAACGCCGATCCAGAACTTTTTCTATCTCATGCAGACGCCGGTAAAAACCATACTGATGCCTGCACGTGCAATGGATGATGCACATTTGACCACGGCTTTCTATATATTCGATGTTACGAAAGAAAACCCTGTGGAAATCACCTTTGAATTTTACAGTGAGCATCCGTTCTTCCAATCTTCCAAGTGTAGTATCAATTACGGAAAACACCCTTCCATCTTCATGCCCTTTGATAACATACTGTGTTGCCTGAACATCAAAAGCATCACGCATGTAGCCGGCATGAGCTGTCCAGAACATCAGACTTCCGGAATAACCAGAGCCACGTAACTTATATGCTACATCAATACCATTTTCGCCGTCTTTTAAAATGATGTCCAACACGATCAAGTCAAACCATTCACCGTCTTTCACATCATCCACAAGAGGGACACCAGAAGTGTATTCTGAAATCTGGTACGTTCTGTCGCCCTTTTTCTTCAAAAATGACTCAGCCCTTGCCTTGAAATAATCAATATCAAGCTGGTTATCGTCAAGTATCGCTATTCGCATTTATATCACACCCTTTTTTCGTTATGCGAAAACATGCTATTTATTCAATTTACCAATTTTTACGGTGAAATGTTGTAGAATTTACAATGTAGATAGTATTTATACAGATATTATACTACAGCAGTTTAATACTGTAAATGGGCTGAATTGCCGGAAATTTACCAAAGCTGCTCTCCTGTGTTAATAAAAGTGCTTAAATATCCGGCAGTCAGTCCATAAATAAAAGATATGAGAAAATTATATTTTACTTCTGATATGATATTAAATCTGTAGTATATTCACCTTCATATTCAGCCAACGGTCTGATTGTTAATGCGAAATCTACTTTTGATATTTCAGAAATCTCGTTCATTGAAAGGAAATCGTCAGTTGGAGTTAAGGTTATAATTGTTTTACAATTATTCAGCAAATATTTGTTGCACAGTTCATAATTCACATCGGAAGTTGTAAAGTCATTATAAGTTTCAGAAACTACATCGTAAACAAAATACTGACCAGTTGTATTCGTGATGCAAAACGTGAAACTGTTCTCTTTTGATGATACAAAATCAACGCTAATACCATCTTTATCATATATGTTTTGAACGTTACTTAACACAGGTGAAGATGTTTCCGTGGCTCCAGTTACATCAACATGCACCTGACCACTATCGAAAGCTTTAAAGCTTTTTGAATTATCATAAGCCCACAGCAAAATATCGAAGCTGCTCAATTCATCCATTTGATAATCTTTATAAAAATTGGTTTTTTCCCAAGCACTGGTAAGTTCTATAGTAGAATTTGCTTTTTTACCTGGTGCAACATCGGCAGAATTAAGACCATATTGGTCACCACCAGCCATGATGCCGTTTATGGCATAAGCGTAAGGTGCAATACCTAAATTCAGATCAGAATTGTTTTCGATATACAAACCAATGGTTCCTTTTGATGGCGACTCTGTTAAGCCTTTTGTTTCGACGTGTACTCCGTTTTCATCATATAAAACAAAGTCTTCTGCAAACGTCGGGATAGAAGTGGATGAAACCAAAATGCTTGTGACACCAAGCACCGCTAATAATTTTAAATGCTTTTTCATAGTAAATCCTCCTTAGTAAAATTTGTATATATTATATCATTTAAAGCACAAGTAGTATAGTGAAATATAATAAAATTCGAGGTGTTATCAATGAAAACATTCAAACAAATTCTAGCCATTATTGGAATTATATTATACGTCAACTACATCATCAGCTCACCAGTATGCGTAGAAGAATATACAAACAGAGGTACTAGCATTTGTTCCGAACAACATATGCACAGACAACCAACAGTCAAAAGAAATGTCACGAAACAGATGCAGCATATTCCTATGCTTGTATTTTATTTTGCTCCAAAGAGGAATGATTTTACCTTTGTTATCACGAATAATTTCTATGCGATTGTAAATATTCCGGTATACCATTGGCAATTACCTCGTGGAAATATTGTTTCATCCCACTTATTCCGCTTTATTAGACATATTATAGGATATAATGCAAACATAAGTTCGTGGCATTCCATCTGCTAATCGAGCATATACTTTAATGTAGGCAGTAGTTTGCAAACAGGGAGGGTTATTTTATGGACTATAAGAAAGAGATTATCGAGATGATAAATGGAATAAAAAAAACAGGCACACTAGAGTACCTGCACACATTTATAAAACTGTTTCTGGAGAAGTGGGGCGATTAAGCCCCACTTTTTTTAATTAGAAAGCATGGAATCAATTAGACTTAAAACAATTTTCTGGTCACGTTCGCTTAATAATGAGAATTTTGAAATCAGATTAAAATCTTCTTTCGCCTGATGGGATGTGTCTTTTCTGGCACGTCCTACATTAAATCCCATTAACCACGATTCTGAAACATTTAACGCCATCCCTAAGACGACCAGTTTTTCTTGACTAGGCTCTGTCTTTCCGGAAACGTACTGGCTAATATCCGACTTATTCATTTTCACATTGTATTTCTTACAATATGGAAGAACAAGATTGAGAATATCAACCTGTCTCAGATTACGTTCGTCCATCAAAGTCTTAAATCTTTCTGATGAACTAACTTTTTCCATTGTATTATACTCCTTTCGCTTTCTAATGATAATATATCACACATGAAACAAAAGTTCAAGCCTCAAAACAAAAAAGTTAAAAATATTGAAAATATGTATTGACTTAGTGCATAGGCAGTGCTATATTATAATTAGTTCAAAACATTGAACCGAAAGGAGTGTGGAATATGGCATTTGATTATAGTAAGCTCAAGGGAAGAATCATTGAAAAATATGATAGTCAGAGTTCCTTTGCGAATGCTATGGAATGGTCAGAACGTACATTATCGCTGAAACTCAACGGAAAGCTGTTTTGGAAACAGTCAGATATTTGCAAAGCAGTCAATCTATTGGAACTTTCTGCTGATGATATACAGGACTATTTTTTCAAAGAAAAAGTTCAAAGTTCTTAACTAGAAAGGAGACACATGAAAGCATCAAAAATTGAAATCCATCAGGTTGAGCAGGAACAGGGAGTATTTACAGAAATCCTTGTAGACGGCCACAGACTTGAGGGAGTAAGAAGCTTCGAACTGAAGCAGGAGGTTGGGAACTCAATGCCGACACTTTCCATTGATCTGAATGCTTTAAATTTATCAACGGATTTAAAACTGTTACAGGTGAACCAGAAAGGCATCGGAGAAATCGAAAGCATTAGATTCAAAGGACAGGAAATGCCCGTTGAGTTTGTACAAAAAGAAGAAAAGGGTTCCAAGATAGTACGAACATCAAAGAAACCTATTTCCTTATCATGCTTGATTAAGAAGAAACCTATTTGCCAGATGGATATTTTTCGTTGAATGCTTCTAGCACAGATTCATAAGCATCTAAAGAAACAATCAGGAGGTAAAAATCAGATGATTAAATGCGAAAAAGGAAACGTATCAATCAACGGTGCGGGAAATGAAGTTATCCATGATCTTTCAGAAATCATATCTCGCACCTACAGTTCCTTCTCCAAAGCGTTTGGAGAGGAAAAAACAAAGCAGATGATTTTTAAGGCGGTAAACGCCGGGATGGGAGCGGACAAATGACAAAAGCAGAGAAATTTAACCTTTATGCTGATACCTTATATGGAATGTGCCGGAAAGCACAGGACACAGTTCCAGAGGCGTGTGTGTCCTTTGAATGCAGGGTTTTTAACAGCGAAAAATTAGGAACGTATCGTTCGGTATACATCGGTGTCACAGAAACTGATGGCAGCAGAAAATTTTACCGTGTGTGTGAAGCATTAAGTAATATGGAGGAAAATTTCACGCTTGTAAAAACCATGTTGAACAATCTGTTACTTGATGCCCCGTGTCCATACTGCGAAAAGGAGGAAAAAAATTGATGGCTGTAGAAAAAGAAAGCTCCGTGGATTTCATCCCGGAGACCATTGAAGAAGAATACGCCCTGTTGGCAGGCAGATTAAAAGCTGTTGAAGCTTATCTTGACGTTTCAGATAGCGATTACGTCAACAAAAACGTTCTGGCTGCCATGTTAGGCATTTAAGTTGTAAGTAGCCCCGGCGGTGCAGGAACACCAACCGGAGCATGTATCTAACTTAGCTTGAGTAAGTTAAATACAAGATGATTATATCATACCTTCTTGTATTTGACAAATAAAAACACAGGAGGGCATTTTTAATGTCTAAAATCACTAAGGAAACTGGAAAAACACTTGCTTCTGAGATTATCGAAGATCTTGAGAAAGAAGCAAGAAACAAAGATCTGGCAATCATTGTTCTGCTGACTACAGTGCTGGCAATGAGGTTGTTGGGGAAAGGAAAATAATGAGAACTTACTTAGAGGGGCTTGCAGTGTTCGGAGTTTCCGGCCTGGCAATCGTGTTCTTTGCAGTATGCTGGGCTGTGACTGATTTGGACGCACTCACGATTCTAGCATTGGATTATATCTTAATGAGTACAGCCGGACTGGCAGTGATGCTTAAAATCAACGACTTCGTGCACGACATTAAAAGGAAGGAAAAAGAGAATAGAAATGCAAGATTTAAACAGAGCAACACTGACCGGATTTGTAACTGATCCGGCAGAAGTCAAATTTAAGCCAAGAAAGGGAAAGAGCTTTTTAGTCGTCAGAAGTGACCGCTTCAGCGGAACACCGGACGATATCATCGTGGAAATTCCGAACAGACTTAAAGGTACATTTCGGGAATGGAATTGGATAAAGGTTTCGGGAAGAATCCGTTCCAAGTGGGTCAGAGCGGATCACCAAGAGAAAAAGTACATGTATCTGGAAGCATACGATGTCAGCACAGAAGGGACCCTTCTTGTGAATACGGTAGAAATGACTGCAAACATTTGCAAGAAGCCGGTGCTGAGAAAAACGCCATTAGGAAAGACAATCTGCGAAGTTTGCGTGGCAATTAATGGATACAAGCGGTCAGAATACATCTCCTGTATTTGTTGGAGAGACCTGGCGGTGAAAGCTTCTGAATGGAAAGTAGGTACAAAAGTTAAATTAAAGGGACGTATGCAGAGCCGTGACTATTGGAAGAAGCAGTCAGATGGTTCCTATGTTAGAAAAACAGCATACGAAGTTTCAGTAATGGAGATGGAGGAAATCAAAGATGAAAAAGGTAACTTTGAAAAAACTCAGCGTTGAAAACTATAAGAAATTTGAAGCAAGAGAATTTGATTTCGCAGGAAGAACAGAAGTTTCCGGAAGAAACAGACAGGGCAAAACTTCTCTGATGGACGCATATTTTGATGTCCTGACCGGAAAGCTGGCAGATGGAACACTTCCGAACAATATCCGCCGGAAGGTTGACGATGAAGAAGTTGATGATCCGGTGGTGAGAGAACTGGTTATTGACGTTGACGGAACGGAATATGTTATCCAGAAAAAGACCAAGAAAGGAAAGTCATCCAATACGGTTGAATATTACGTCAACGGAATTAAGCGGAACAAAACCGAGTATATGGAGATTCTTAAAAGGATTGCCGATCCTGATACGATTGCCATGTGCAGCAACGCCAGAGTGTTTTTGAATGAAATCCAGAAGGCAACAGCAAAAGCAAGGGAAACACTGGGAGGAATAGCCGGGTTCAGCGAAACGCAGTTCAGAGCAGAACATCCGGAATACGAATGGATAAAGAATGAAGGCGTGGAAGGAGATTCTATCGAAGAAATCTTGAAGGCCCGCAGGAGAGAACTGAGGAAAGCTAAGTCAGATGTTGATGATATTGCAAAGCAGATCAGAAAAGAGCAGGGCCGACAGGTTGAATGCGATGAAACACTTCCAGCGCAGAGGGACGATCTTCTTGACTTACTGAAAGAAAACGAGAAGCAGGAGAAAGTGCTCTGCGATGCTTCAAGAGAGTACGACCGGATATCTATCGAACTGGCAGGACTGAAGCGTTCAAGGGACGCACTGGTTGAGAAAGCCGAAAAATCAGCCAGGGAGAATCACGACAGAATAACTTCCTTATTATATACACTGAAATCCGATAAGAAAAATGCTGAGAACAAGTTACGACTTGCCAGAATAGATCTGGAACACGCCAGCAAAGGGATTGAGCGACATAAGGCAGCACTGGCACAGGCCAAAAGCAAATATACAGAAGCATTAAAAGAGAAGTGGGGCGGAGATACCGAACTTACTGCAATCCGTGGAGAAGAATTTGATCCGGCATCAGCTGTTTGCCCGACTTGCGGACAGATGCTTCCAGAAGAACAGGTGGAAACTGCGAAACGCAAGTTTGAGTTTAATAAGCAGTCCAGGATATCCAAAAAATTAGGAGAGAAAGAACAGTTTGAGAAAAATAAACGCACCAAACTGGAGCAGATCACTGAGGACGGCAACGAAGCTTCTGAGGGATTAAAAGCAGCGAATGAAACTAAGAAAGAAGCAGAAGCAGCTATTGAAGCTACCAAGAAAGAAATCACATCTCTGGCACTTGAAATCGCAGAAACGGAAAAGGAAGTAGAGAAACCGATTCCAGAACCGGATATGTCTGGCAATGAAGAATACAAGGCAGTTTGCGACAAAATCTCAGCACTGGAAGAAAGTCTCAATGGCATCGGAAACGGTGAAAATGACAGGATTTTATTAAGCAACAACCGTCATTCTCTGGAAGCAAAACTCAGAGATGTTGAAGCAAAGATTAAGACTCAGACCGCAAGGCTTGAGGAAAAAGCTAATAACCTTGAAACACTGCAGGAAGAGCAGAAAAAGCTTTCACAGAAACAGGCGAATATTCAGCAGAAAGTAGATCAGCTGACCGAGTATTCCATTGAGAAGAATAAGGCACTGGCAGCGGTGATTAATCCACATTTCAAGCACTTCCAGTTCCAGTTCCTCGATTACACACAGGACGGTGAACCGATGGAAACTTGCCGGATGATCTGCAATGGAATTGATTATGCCAATGGTCTGAACCATAGCGACCGGATTCTTTGCGACATCGACCTTGTGATGGGGTTACAGGAGATGAACGACTTGCGACTTCCAGTTTGGGTTGATGATGCCGAGAGTGTAAATTCGGACAGGATTCCAGAACTTGATACACAGATGATTCTGCTGAAAGTTTCGGATGGGGAGTTGAATGTAAAAAGCATCTAAAAATTAAGAAAAGAAGGAGAAGAAAATGCAGTTAGCCACATGGGGAACATACAAGTTCAAAGCCGATGCACAGAAATGTGCAGATGAAATCATGGAAATCTGTGAAGAACTGGAATCAGCCACACCACAGCAGATTCTTGAAAAAGCCAGAGATGGCAATACCGAACTTCACAAGTGCTTTACGTGGGATGACACCGAAGCTGCTGAGAAATGGAGAATATCAGAAGCCAGATCAGTTGTAAGAAATCTTAAGATTGTTGAGGTGAAACCAGATAAGGAGCCAGAGCCGACAACAATTAGAGTTTTCTACAAAACCGATAATTCCGGTGGGTATAAGCCAACAAAGCTGATTTTAAATAAGCCAGACGAATACAAAACACTTGTAGAGCGTTGCTGGAGTGAGCTTCTGGCAGTAAAACAGAAATTCCAGAACATCTCGGAATATGAAGAAATATGGGAAATGATTAATTAAATATTAAAGTCGCTACTGTGCTGATATGCCTACAGGAGTAGGAAGATAAAAAACACAATAATAGTACAAAACAGCACAAAACAATATATTTATTATCTAAAATTTTATTCTTGTAGGTTTATGAGTGCAGTAGCGGCAAACTTCCTACGTTGATATGCCTGTAAAATAGGCAAACAAATTAAAGGAAAGCGCATCATAGAACACGATAAGACATAACAGAATATCTCAGCACACTATATTTGCTCAATTTTACAGGTTTATGAGCGTAGGAAACCACAGCATTTATCAGTCTGCATAAGCAGAAAGACAGGATAACTCACAACAAAACAAAACAAAATAATCCAGTATAGTGCAGTACCTCTTTCTTTTGTGCAGAGTGACAAGTGTTGTGGAACACTTAATAAAAAATAACGTATGAAAGCATAGGACATGACGAAACAAAATAGCAAAATATAACACAACACTTCAACGGAGGACTGTTTTACAGGCGGTATAACCGTCAAGACGTAATAAGAAAGCAAAGCAAATAATAATATAGGATAACGCAGCACAGTTTATATCGTCTATAAAGCAGTTCTCCGAAAATTGAATATTGAGTGGATAACATGAAAGTACAGGATAGGATAATACAAAACAATATACCACACAATAGCACAAAATGTTTCATGTTACCTACCGAGCATTCAACTTGACCAGATGTATTTAACTGGCAGTAGAAACTGTCATAACAGGAAACCGCAAAACCTTATATGTGATAACAAAATAATACAGTGAACAATAACACAACATAAGACACGTTTTCTATTGTCAGCTAAGTGCATCTGGAATTTGCGTAAAGATTCAAGCGGATTAGTCCGCAATATAGGATGCGACATTATAGAACAGGACATAATAAAACAGCACAATATATTACAAAAACATTAATTGTGAATTAGTCCGTTTGAGTGTTTGCGCAAACAGAAACTATAAATCAAATCATAAAATTTCGGAGGAAAAACATTATGGCAAAATCAAAAGTATTTACAATCGAACCTTTAAAGGAAACAACATTAAGACTGGAGCTTATCGGTGATACAGACCTGATTCTTCACAAGAGAAGCAGATATTACGAGCAGGCTGAATGCTGGAAACAGGCTCATGATAAAGGAACAAAAATGCCGGAAATCTACAATCAGGGTAAAAATATCTGGGAGGGACTTATCACAGGCATTCACTGGGAGAATCCGATTACTTTCCACGACGAAGATATTTCTCTCTATACACAGGAAGAATGGGAATCATATATGAAAGATAATCGTCCTTGTATCCTTACTCAGGCATTTAAGAAAGCGTTTACGGAAACATTTATTACTTTCTTCAAAGATTCCACAGGTAAGAAAGGAACAGATATCAAACGTTCTCTTTCAATGACAGGATCAATTTGTCCAGTGGACTTTGAGAGTGTTGAAGTGGTGAATAATATTGTGCCTACATCTGGAATAAGTGCAAGCCCGGTTCTTTGCAGTAGCAATGTATTTCATAATTGGAGAACCACTATTGAAGTATCTTGCCCTGATATCGTGTTCCCACACGAAACAGTCTTGCAGCTGATTGAAACCAGTGGAAAGTATATCGGCATCGGAACGCAGAGAGCAAATGGGAACGGAAGATATCATATCAATCCGGAAAATGTAACTATCATTTAATATTTAAGTAAAAAACGGTTCGGTGGTATATGAATCCGGGTGAATGCCCGGAGAGAATAGCGAAGTGAAACATAGTACAGTAAATAACAGGACATTATAATTCACTCTGTTTCATATGCCACTGAGCATAACTCTCAGGTACATTCACGGTGGATTGAGATTTCACTAAAATAGGACACTACATAATAACGCAACAAAGATTAGAACAGCGTAGCATAGATTTTTATTTTGAATTTCGATTCACTATGTATGTGCCTGAGAAAAAAATAAACCTTAGGTGTATCCACGATGGGATAATATGATACATCGAAAATAGGATAGCAAATATCATTATAGGAAACTACAGAACATTACATATTATCTCATTTTGAATGCACCTAAGGAAAAAGAAAAGGAGAATTAAAATGGCAGAAAACACACAGGTAGCAAATTTCAACACACAACTTTCATACTACACAAATCGGTATGTTGATTTAATGGAAAGAGATTTAACTTCAAGAGGAATGGAGTTTGATTCCTACTCAAAAGATTGCGTAGTAGCGGCAATGGGATCCATTTTCCAGATGGTGCACGAGAGCGGCGTCAATTTTGAAGCAATCAACGGTTCTAACCTTAAATTTATTCTGAGCAAGGTAGCATCATTAAAGTTGAACGCAAACGCACAGCCGAGAGAATGCTATTTCCAGATTAGAAATGTAAATGTAGCAGGTAAAGGACAGAAACCTCAATGGGAGAAGAAAATCGAGTTTGCGATTGAGGGTGATGGAAACGATGCTCTTGTAAGCAGATACGGTGTCAATGTGGCTAAAGTATTTCCATACTGGAAAGTCAGAGAGGGTGACAAGTATACCCCGCCAAGACATAAGGGCGTGGAAGTTACACCGCCAGAATGGGAAGAATCCGGTGTGGGCAAAGTTGTTCGTGTAGTATACCCGATTCAGTACAAGGATGGACACGTTGAATACCATTCATGTGAAAGAGCAGATGTCTTGAAGAACCTTGCGGCACATATCAAGAATAATCTCCAGAACGAAACTTTTGGTATTTGTGCGGACCGATACAAAGCTACAGACGCACAGAAAGCCCAGATCGAAGCGAAAAAGAAAGAGATTATGAAGAAAGTTTCCGATATTGGGGAACTGGAAGCAGTTATTGATTGCGAGGAATTAAGGCCATATATTTCCCCGTCTTACTACGAAACACAGTCCAGAGAATCCATGATTATTCGTAAAATGCGTAACAATATCATGAAGTCCATTACCAAGAAATGGGATAATCCGGTACAGGCTTATGAATATAACATGATGGATGCTACGTACAGAGAAGTACAGGAAGATATCGAGCAGCACGCCAACACAGAGGAATTTATCCCAGAACCAATGACGATCGAGGAACAGCCAAAACAGCCGACAGCCGCAGATGTTGTCCAGACAGCAGAGAAAGAACCAGTTCCGGCAGCAGGAAAAGAACCAGTGATTCCAGATTTTATGAAACAGGAGGAAATGTGATATGAACTTGCATGATGTATTTACAGTATTATGCGTAATTACTTATATCGTTTTCGTTGCACTTGCAGTGTACGCCGTCAAGAAGAAAAACACTTTACCGATGCTGGTCGCACTGGTAATTTCCGGTTTCTTCAATCTGATGGTTTCACTTACAGCATGATCGGGAGGTGCTAAAAATGAGCAATAGTGAAATTTTAAAGAAAGCAAAAGAATTGGTTGAGCTTCTGGAAAATCAAGAAAAATCTGGCAGAGTGAGGTTATCTGAATTGAAGTCGGGAGATGTTTTCCAGACTACCGGAAAGCGTAAATACAAAGTCCTGGAACAGTACACAGAACATACCAAGATCATTTCTCTTGGATTTGTGAAAGAGAATGTGAAATTTGACAATGATACGTCTGATTATAACAAATCATCCTTGAAGAAACTCTGCGATACAGAAATTCTGAAAGATTTTGAAGAAGAGTTCGGAGAAGAGAATATCGAGACTGACATATCAGACCTGATCACTGTGGATGGACAGAAGATTGGAGTAGTGAAATGCAAAGTTCGACCGCTGACATTTGACGAAGCACGCAAATATACAGAACTGACGCCGAATGAGGAGCTGGATGATTGTTATTGGACCTGCTCCGCATGGAGCACAGAGGAAAGAGGATGGAAATATGCGCTAGCCGTTGTTTCTCCTTCGGGCTACTTCTTCAACTATGTCTGCTGCCTCAGCTTCGGTGTTCGCCCAGTTTGTATCTTAAAATCTAATCTCTTTGTATCTAAAGTGGAGGGTGAATGAATGAGATTAATTAGTCAGACAGGAGATGTTGATATCCCATACGAAACAACATCATTAAGTAGAACTGGAAATATCATAAGGGCATACGTACAAATGATAAGTGTAGTTATGGCTTGTTATTCGACAGATGAAAAAATCAAGAAAGTCATGGAAATGTTGCACCGTGCTTACCACGAGGCGGTAACACACGATAATGTATCAGCGTTCAGATTCCCAAAGGATGATGAAGTATGAAAGAAGTAGGAAGAAAGAAAATAAATTGGGATTCCATTATAACCGTAGAATTATCGCTGAAAGAACTTCAGCTAATAAAGGATTCTTTAGAAAGAACCGGTTATGAAGTTATGAAGAAATTATGGAGTCCAGGAAATCCACCCTATATACAGCCAGATAAAGAAGCTCTTATAAATGCTGCTAAATCAATCTTAAATAGCTATAAATGAAAGCGAGGTGATGCCATTTGTTCATGCGAGTAATTTCAACAGGAAGTACAAAGGGAAATTGTTACGCTTTGCAGTCAAGTACAGGCGAGATCGTTCTTCTTGACTGCGGATGCAAGTACAAGAAAATCCTCAGAGGGATTGGATACCAGATAAGCAATGTTTCCGGTGTGCTTCTTTCACATGAACATGGCGATCACACCGAAGCTGTTCATGAAATCATGAACGCAGGAATCACGGTCTATACCGAGGCAGAAACAATCAGTAACTTAGGCATAACGGACGGAACTATGAAGGCTGTTGCTGAAAAGAAATACTTCAAAATCGGTTCCTTCAGCGCAGTTCCGTTCAGTTTGCCGCATACATCTGCAAAGAAAGAACCGTGCCCGAACTTCGGATATCTGGTGGAGCATGAAGAAATGGGAAGGCTTCTTTATCTGACAGATTTTGAGCATTGCCGGTACAGGTTCAAATCAATGGAGCTTAATCATTTAGTTATCGGCTGCAATTACTGCGAAGAATTGATAGATAGAAACAATCCGAAGTGGGAGCATCAGATCACCGGACACTGTTCTTTGTCAACTTGCAAGCAATTCATTGAGGAAAATCTCACAGAATCGCTTAAAACGGTAACACTGGTACATTTAAGCGGCGACGCTTCAGATGCCGGGAAAATGCTTAAAGAAATTAAAGAAGTTGTTGGAGATGATGTTCTGGTTCAGATTGGACGGGCCGGTTTGGAAGTTGACTTGAATTTGTTTCCATTTTGAAAGGAGAGAGGGATATGGAAATGACAGACTGTAGCAAATGCAGATTCCGTTACTGCTGTACATTAGCCTGGGATTATGGCTCATTGTACTGTAACGATTATGAGGAGGAATAAAATTGAAAGAATGGACAGAAGAGCTTTTATTGGCAGATGGATATAAACTTCAAAACGCTGAAATTACAAATGTGTCATTAAATTTCAGAGATCATGGAGTACTTTCACTTGACCTTACGCTGAACGGTGGCGGATGGGGAGTAGTTTACGGCGGATATGTTCTTGGACATGGATATTTGGGAGCTAAAGAATTTAAAGGTTCTGCTTCTGGAATGGAAGCAATCATGCGAATTATGGATGTAGTTGGCGTTGAAGATCTTGTGAATTTAAAAGGAAAGCATGTTCGTGTCGCAACAAAGGGATGGGGAAGCTCAGTGAAAATCATCGGACATTTTATCAAAGACCAGTGGTTTGATTACGTGAGTTTTTACGAAGACAAAAAGGAGTGACAGGATGCAGATTTTAATAAAAGTTATGGACAAAATCAAAAAGGAAATCTCTCCAACATCCAGTCTGTACGACAGAGGATGGAACGATGCACTGGAAAAGGCAAAGGAACTTTTCGCATCTTACAATCCAGTAATTGAGTGGATTCCAACAGAATTAATGTTGCCACCAGAGCCGGATGAAGATGTTGATATCGAGGAACTGCCGCAGTACACAGTAACAATCAAAGGCGCTGAATGGCCGACATCTCTGAGATACATTGGAAACGGCGAATGGGCAGATATTGGAGTTGGAAGAGAGATAAAATATACGGTTTCAGCGTGGATGCCGATGCCGGAAGCTTATAAGGAGAAATAACATGAACAAAGTAATTTTAATCGGGCGATTAGTAAAAGACCCAGATATCCGAACGGGAACCAATAACATAGCCATTGCCAGATACACTCTTGCAGTAGAAAGACAGTATCGTAAAGACAATGAGCGAAAAGCGGATTTCATAAATTGCGTTGCACTTGGAAGAAACGGAGAGTTTGCTGAAAAATATCTGCATAAAGGAATGAAGATAGCAGTCATCGGCAGCTGGCAGACTGGAAACTATACGGACACTGACGGAAAGAAAATTTACACAAATGACTGTCTGGTAGAAACCCATGAGTTTGTGGAAAGTAAGGGCAGAGGCAATCAGTCTGAAAACACCGGTGTAGTTCCACCGTCAGCACCGGCAAGTGACACATTTGTTGAACCGGCTTATGATCCGGATTTACCGTTTAGCTAAGGAGCAATGATGGAAGATTTAATTATAGATTGCTTCGCCGGTGGCGGCGGAGCATCTGTTGGAATCGAAATGGCACTTGGCAGGCAGGTAGATATAGCAATTAACCATGATCCAGATGCTATCCTGATGCACAAGACAAATCATCCGGGCACACTGCATCTGACAGAAGATATCTTCAAAGTAGACTTGCAGAAATATGTTGGAAATCAGCACGTAGCGTTGATGTGGGCTTCGCCAGATTGCACCAGCCATTCAAAAGCCAAGGGCGGTCAACCAAGAAAACATGGACTTCGAATTCTTCCATGGGCTGTATATAAGCACGCAAAAGCGATTCTTCCGGATGTGATTATCATGGAGAATGTGGAAGAAATACAGCAATGGGGGCCATTGGACGAGAAAGGGCATCCGATTAAGGAAAGAGCCGGGGAAGATTACCAGAAATTCATTTCAGCAATGAAAAATATTGGATACGAATTTGATTGTCGAGAATTGGTAGCTGCGGATTATGGAGCACCGACAACGAGAAAAAGATGGTATGCAGTATTTCGTAGAGACGGAAAGCAGATAGTGTGGCCAAAGCCTACGCATAATCGTTTTGGTACAGACGGTCTGAAGCCTTATGAACAGTGTGGAGATTATATTGATTGGTCAGACTTAGGAAAAAGCATCTTTGACCGTCCAAAGCCACTGGCAGAAGCAACTCAGAAACGCATTGCAAATGGAATCAAGAAATATATCGTTGATAATCCAGATCCATACATTGTGAAGAACAAAGATGCACTGGCATTTATTATTCAGTACCACGGAGAAACCAGACAAGGTGATTCCAGAGGACAGTTGCTGACTGAGCCAATAAAAACCATTGATACATCGAACAGGTATGGGCTTGTGACAGCTTTTATCACGAAGTATTACAAGACTGGAATCGGTCAAGGATGTGACGAGCCATTGCATACGATAACTACTTCACCAGGTCACTTCGGAGTAATATCCGCATTTCTGGTTAAGTATTACGGAACTGGATGCGGACAGGTACTTAATGAACCACTTGGAACCATTACCACAAAAGACAGGTTCGGACTTGTGAATGTTCTGGTTGATATTCATGGAGAGAAATACATTATTTCAGATATTTTCCTCAGAATGTTAAAACCGGAAGAATTAAAGGTGATGCAGGGATTTCCAAAAGATTACATCATTGATCGGGATTACAAGTGGAGAAGTTACCCGATTGCAAAACAAGTAGCAAGAATTGGAAACAGTGTTGTGCCGGTTATGGCAGATACGCTTGTAAAAGCAAATTGCCCATACTTGAAAGTCGGAGAGCGCAAAGCTGCACCGATGATTTATACGCAAAATAATGGACAGGTAGCGTTCGGGTAGAAAGGAGTGATACCTGGTGGATTATAAAAAGCTCCGTCAGGCGAAAGCCATTGAAGCTAGCAACAAGAAGAAACTTCTGAAAGTAAATCCGAAACTGGATGAAGGAACCGGGATATATATACTTTGGCGTACCGAAACCCATGGATATATCGGGCAGTCAGTAAAACTTCTTACCAGACTGGCACAACACATGTCAGGATACGAGCAGCATATTGATCGTTCCATGAAAGCACATGGGCTGTATTCAGAAGATAATAAGAACGGCTACAAGATTGATTTTTTTCATTGCCCGGTATCGCAGCTTGATGAAAAAGAACGAGAATACATCCAGAAAGCCATTGATGCCGGATGGATTGTGAAAAACAAGACTGGTGGTGGACAGGATGAAGGTAAAGAAAAGATTGCTGATTACCGACCGGCAAAAGGATATCGTGATGGTATCCAACAAGGCAAGAAAACTCTGGCCCGTGATTTATCGCACATCATTGATACGCATTTGCAAATCACTCTGAAGCCAGAAAAGCAGCACAATAAAACTTCAATCAAAGCTTTTGAGAAATTTAGAGAAATGCTTGATGAAAGGAACTATGAGAAATGATTATACGTGAAATAAAGAGCAGAAAACATAAGGAATACGAGCAGAATCGTAAAGATATTTATTATTTCATCGTAAAATACGAAAAACGCAAAGGCGAAATGCCACAGATTAAAACGATAGCTGAGGAATTGGATTTAAGCCCCAGTGCAGTTCAGAGACATTTACGTCAGTTTGCGGATGATGGACTGATTGAATTTTCGGGGAGCAATTCTCACAGAAAATACCGGCTGATAAGAAAGAGCGAAAGATGAAGCTTTACGATCTGTACACCTTAGATGGGACGTTCGTAGATACTCTTACCCGGAAAGAAGCCGTTGAGATGTTCAACCTTTCCGGGTGGGACTTCAAATCAAAAATAGATTATAGAGAACCTATCAATGGTGAATATTACCTGGATGATTCGGAAGACGATATCACTGTTAGAAAGCACAAGGACAAAGACATGCTTGCACAGTTTGACTTACTCACATCGAAGTTAAGAAAAATATTAAAAGTGGAGGGAAAATAATGGCAGAGAATTGTAATGAATGTAGTATCGCATGGATACGTGGAAGTGATTATGATGAGATATCGGCGTACAACGGAAGTACTTTAAAGAATCGAACACTTAAGCTGAAAGAAGAAAACCCGGAAGATGTGAAGGTTATCGCAATTAACAAAGATGGCTCGATTTTCGCTCATGTTCCGAGAAAATACGTGCCAAATTTACGAGCCCCGAGAAAACTGACAGAAGAGCAGAGGGCAGAACTGATTAAGCGAGGAAAGAACATGTCGAAATGGAAGGTAACTGATGTAGAAGAAACGCCAGATTTCGATTTTGACGATGAGGATGAAGGAATCCTCGATGGCGAAGATAAAATCGGTTTTTAGGAGAAAAAAATGAGAGTAGATGTTCAGATGAGAAATAACGCTATAACGATTCAAGGATTGAGGGTGTATCTGGCAGAAAAATACGGGATCCGCAAAGGAAACCGTATCAAGTACACAGAACGCGGAGATGAAAAAGTGGAACACATTTATGAGGTCGATGCGATTTATCCGCATTGTGTGTTGCTGCGAGATATTTTCGATAACACAAGGATTTGCCCGTGTTACGGAAAATTAAGAATGATGTTGAATGAAATTGAGTAAATATGAAGATGGTTAAAAGAAAGGAATAACGAATCCTCGGTAAACCGAGGTTGTATTAAGATTAGTATGGTGAATTGATACATAAAGTTTGACGGAGTGGCTGTGCCTAAGTAAGCACTTAATAATGAATCCAAGCCGATTGTCAGACTATCCTCGCACAGGATTTGTAGCGTGGTGTTATGAAAGTATGTTGGTTTTCAACAGGAATAAGCAGTTTTGTAGCGTGTTATCTGGCAAAGGATGTTGACGAGATTATCTATACTCATGTGTCGAATCAGCATCCAGACAGTCTGAGATTCTTGCATGATTGCGAGAAGTTGCTAGGAAGAAAGATAACGATAATCCAGTCAGATAGGTTTGACTCAGTGGATGACGTGATGGAGTTCACGCACACAATGAATACTCCGTTTGGTTCTCCATGTACGAGATATTTGAAAAAAGAAGTAAGAAAAAAATGGGAATCTGAGCATCCGGATCACCACACATATGTATGGGAGTTCGATGTAAATGAAAGGAGTAGGGCAGAGAATACCTGTAAGGCTCTAAGCGATTACGACCATGAGTTTCCATTGATTGAACATGGATTAACCAAACAAGAAGCGCATGGAATAGCGGACAGGTTAGGATTGAAACGTCCAATTATGTACGATTTAGGATATCCGAACAACAATTGCATTGGATGCGTCAAAGGCGGCATGGGCTACTGGAATAAAATTAGGAAGGACTTCCCCGAAGTATTTCAAAAGCGTGCGGAGCAAGAGCGTAGATTTGGAAGAAGTTTCGTAAACGGAGTATTCCTTGATGAATTAGAACCAGACAGAGGAAATATTAACACAGAAATCATGGAGGACTGCACAATAGCGTGCCAGTTGCTTACATGGGGGGAAAGTGAGGATGGAAATGAAAAATAATAATTACACTTCATTTTTTAAACCGAAGCCAAAGAAAGTAGAGAGATACATCCGTTGCGGAAAATGCGGTGGAAACATGGAATGGGTTGAATACTATCCGCCGGAAATCAAATGCCCGAAGTGCGGATATACGGTATATCCTAAGCCTTATGAACCTAACTGCAATGAGATTGAGAATTACAAGGAGGACGCAAAATGTTAATCAGAAGTCAGGATAAAGAAACATTAATCAATTTCAACAATTCAATCGTAGTCAACACCATGGTGGATATTGGAGGGGTAACGAAGATGTTCTGCTCATATTCATGCGATGATTATGTTATCGGGCATTATTCATCAAAAGAAAAAGCCATGAAGGTACTGGATATGATTCAGGAAGCATATTGTAAATTTATGTCGGTAAAAAACGATGATGCTTGGAGTGGGAAAGAATCCGTGTTTTATATGCCAGAGGATAGTGAGGTGGAAATATGAAAAGATCTGAAACAACAAAATTTCTTAGCAGATTGTTGGAAAAAAGCCGTTTTTCTGGTCCAGGTAAATACTGGGCTAGAGAAGTAAGCCTTGATTATGGCTACGCAGCAGGAAAGGCAAGAAGAGTAGATTACATGCAATTTATTCCGGAAAATCAGTGCTCTATCTCAGCAATCGAAAAAGGAATATTTGCATGCTATGAAATCAAAAGTTGCAAAGAGGATATTTACAGCGGAAATGGATTAAATTTTATTGGCGAAAAAAACTACCTTGTGACAACAATGGAGTGCTACAAAGAAATTTTACCTGATTTAAAAAATGGAAAATTTGCCCAACATATACGTGAGAATTTTCCGGAATGTTACGCGGAAATAGGTAACATGGGAGTAATGGTTGCAGTTCCGTATCAGAGAGATGTTGCAGAAGAATTTGAAAGCCCAACACCACTAGGTGAAGATGTGGAGAAATGGAGATTATCAGTTATTTTGAAGTGTGGACACAATGGTTCAAGAAAAAGATCCATGACAGAACTGTTGTTTTGCATGGTAAGAAGCGGGCATTGAGAAAGGATGGAATAATATGATACATATCAAAGAAAGATTAAAGCAGTACGCGGATAAATATTCGGACTGCTACAAATACGCTGGGGTGTATGTCAAAGTTATTCAAGATATGATTGAGCAGCTTCTGGCTGATCTGGAGCAGGATGAGAAAGAAAATGGTTGGATTCCTGTTAGTGAGAGATTGCCAGAAACAGATGATTATATTCTTCTCTCTTTTGCGAATTACTCAATCCCAATAATCGGAAGATGTGAAAGAGATAAAGATGGCAACGGCATTTTTTACGCCGGTGACGATTTAATATCTTGTTTAGGTAATGATTTATATGTCAACGCCTGGATGGAATTGCCGGAGCGCTATAGGGAGGACGAATCATGATTACATTCTTATTAGGATTCACCCTTGGAATCATAGTCGGAGTGGCCGGTCTTGCATGTGCAGCGATCATGTACGATAAGCACCACCCAGACAAATAGTAGAAAGGAGCAACGGTATGCTGACAAGGAATAAAAAACTGAAAGACTACGGTATTCCGGCAGAGGATATTAAAAAATTAAACGCGATGCTGAAAGACTTCCCGGTAGAGTACGGATACCTGCTTTCCAGCGCCGCCTTGTCAGCTTGCCCGAAAAACACGGTGATAGCGGATATAGTTATCGAGAATATCCTACACCGGAAAAGTTACAGGAAAATCAGCAGAGAAAGATATATCCCGATGAATCCGAAAGACTTCTACGGATACAGGCGCAAGACTGTCGCTGTACTGTATGAGAGAATGCGGTTGTTGGGAGTGTGGGAGGAAAAATAAATGAATATTGATAAATTAGGATTAACAACAAGAACGCACAACGTACTGTTAAGAGCAGGGCTTACTACTACTGAAGAAATCAAAGAAAAGTCAGATGATGATTTGAAAAGAATCAGAAATATGTCTGAGAAATGTTACAAAGAGATTAAGCAAGCTGTGTACTGTACGGACTGTAAACGCAGTATCTATGGAGAATATCATGATTGCGATATCAATATGGAAAGTGGCGGGAAATATCTCCGTGGAGATTGCGAGTGTCATTGCAAAGTATTTATGGAGGAATAAATGATAGAGAATCCTAATTACAATCCCGACTACTGCTATGAATGTAGCGGGTATGGAGATAATTATTACATGGACGAAGACGGAGAACTGGTTTGCAGGTGTCCAGAATGTCCGTTTAGCGAATTTTGGGAGGATGAATAAATATTTTTTCATTAGCTTTAGGCGTTGCGAACGCTGTGTGTATTCCTGCGGATACAATAAATCAGAACTGGGATATTCTGGTGCTCAATATTATAGCATGCGTGTTGTGTCTTGGCAATTTCATGGCGAGTGATTAAAAGGAGAGAATAAATGAAATTAATTGAATTATTAGAGGCAATTGGTGCAGATATTGAGAACGGCAAGAAAGTCCAGATGTGCTATCCGAGTAGAAGCTGGGAAGATTACGATACATTCAATGCCGATTCGAAGCTGCTGAAACCGTTTTATGACTTAAAAATAAGCCGTCTTTCGGCAATAGGGACGGATGTGTTCAGAGTTAACTTGGTTTTTGATGAGAAAGAGGGTTGTGATTGAATGAGCAGACTGATTGATGCAGACGAACAAATTAAATACATCAAAATTTGGGAAATTGGTACAAGCATTAGCTCTGACCAGAAAGAGTTTATTGATTGTGTTAACAAGCAGCCGACAGCTTTTGATGTAGATGAAGTTGCAGAGCAATTAGAGAATTATTTATTTGAAAAATATTGCATAGAAGGAGATACAACAATTGATGAAATCGTGAGAGGTGGTGGAGTTGAATGAGAGAAATTCTTTTCAAGGCAAAGCGGAAAGACAACAGCGAATGGGTTGAGGGATATTATCTAAGAGATCTATATCACGTAAGCGGGAAAGATATTATTTTTTATCGTAAGGACTCAGATTGGTTTACAGTATATACCAATATAGTTGATCCCGAAACCCTCTGCCAGTTCACAGGACTTTGCGACAAGAACGGGAAGAAAATCTGGGAGAATGATATTCTGATGGCTCATTTGGACGAATCTTATCCAGATGATGTGACATATGAAACTGTTGAATGGGGCGTTGCAGGATGGGTAGCGCACGAAACTAGCAGCATAGATAGAGAATATGGTAGCGTAGATAGAGAATACCTCGATGAGTTTGATTTGGAACATTTCGAAGTGGTTGGCAATATTTTCGACAATCCAGAATTATTACAGGAGGAGTCAGATGAATAAATCAGTGTTAGTGATAAATACGCCAAAATATTGTGCTTTATGCGTTTTGCGCAGTGGAGCGCATCACCCGTTCTGTAGAGTAAACAATAGAGATATTACAGATTTGAGTATTAGACCTGACTGGTGCCCGCTGAAGCCATTGCCGGAGAAAAACACTACCGAGAATGATATGACAGATTATCAGTGTGGGATGGTCGATGGTCGGAATCAGTGTATTAATGAGATACAGGAAGAAATTCTGATGATTAATTTAACAGGAAAAAGCGTGTTCGTAAAAACGCAGAAAGAATATGAAAATATTCTTAACATTGCAAGGTTACAAGGTTTTGATAAATGGTCTGATAAAGTCAGTTTGTCATCTAGGGATATCAAACTGCCAAATATTTTGATTTTTAAGGATAATGGAACAGTTGCTTATTGGAGTGATAAAGGAGTGCTTGAAGCATCTGAAATCGTCGAAGATGAAGAAAAAATTAAGGATGCAGTAAAACTTGTCAGAACATTTGCTGAATACCCAGACAGAACAGCATTGACGGGCTCATTTATCAAGTCCTTGAAGTTACTTGCAGATACTGTAGAAAGTCAGATGGAAGAGGTGAAGTAGATGAGTAAGAAAGTGAAGTGCTGTGAGTGTGCTTCTTTTTTAGGCTGGGCTTTGCCTGAGCGAGTAGATAAAGATAACTACGAATACGCCAAAAGAGTTTTCGAATTGGCTTCTACTACAGGAGTATGTGGATACAGCATGAAAACCAAACAGATGGCACATGAGCAGTATTGCAAACGATTTGAAAAGAATAAATATTTAGAGCAGGAAAGCGAACCTTTTAAACAGGAAATTTTGAACCTTAAAAATGCGATTGCAGAGTATGAAAAAGAAAATTTTGTGGAAGTAGACGAATCGTGGAAAGTTCTATTTATGAAAAGATTTCAAGAGGTGAAGTAGATGGCGAGATTAACAAAGATATCTGAGATAGGCAATGCGTATTATCCTAAATGCTTTGAAGAGCCATGCTGTGGGATGGGAGAATGCCTTGATGATAGATGCAGCCTCATGCTTGATGCTTGCAAAAAGCTGGCAGAATATGAGCAGTTGGAAGAACAGGGCTTGCTTGTGAGATTGCCGTGTCCTATCGGCACAACTGTATGGGATATATGCGGAATGGACATTCGGGAAAATGTGGTAAGCGGACTTGAATATGACAAAGGCGGTAAATGGTTTTTATGGGCAAATGAGAACGAGTGTCTTGGAGAGTTAAATGTTTTGGTATTCCTCAATCGTGAAGAAGCTGAAAATAAGTTGGAGGAACTCAAAAATGAAATTTAAAGAATTTGTAAACTGGTGCAATGAAAGAGCCTGTGATGGATGTTGGGGAATGCTAGAAGCAATAGCGTGTATTAATTTAATAAATGAGATTATGAAAATCCAATTTTGGAAAAGAGAAAAAATCTGGAAAGAAAATTATGAGCGACAGGTATTGGAAGAGATTATTAATCCGATAGAGAAGAAGTTGGAGGAGATGGAGAATGGCTGAATATGTTAAAAAGTCAGATGTAATAAAAATCATGGAAAATAATTCTCACATGATAGAGGTATTTGGAGTTAAGAAGAAAATAATTGACGGATTCGCAATGGGTTGTGATTTCGAAGATCTGGAAACTGTCAGTATTGAGGAGGACGATAAGGATGATTAATATGAAACCAGAAGAAGCAAAAGACATATTATCCGATATGAGAGACTAGCATTTATGTTTCCTTGAAAGTTCTGAAAACAAAGATGAATGGCAGAAAAAATATCTCAAGGAAGCATGGGCGTGTGATTCCGGAGCAAAAGCATTGGAAAAGCAGATTCCATGCAAACCTGAAGAATATGTTCCAGATTTTCCGTACAATATATTTTCCACTCAAAAATGTGCGAAATGCGGAACACCTGTTATTGGTAAAAAAATAAGCAAGTACTGTTCTGAATGCGGGCAGAAAATTGACTGGAGCGAAGAAAATGACATATAACATTGACGAAAGCGTTATTGCTAGAAGTGTTGACCATTACGGAGAAGAAATTCAGGCAACCGTCTGCATGGAGGAATGTGCGGAACTTATACAAGCAATCAGTAAGGAAAAACGTGGAAAATCGACCGTGATAACATGATAAAAGAAATTGCAGATGTGTTGATCTGCATCGAAATGCTAAAGCAAATGTATATGATTTCCGAAGATAAAATTAATAAGTGGATTGAGAAGAAACAAGCGAAATAAGCAGAAAGGATGGAAAAGAATGAATAAGAAAGAAATCGCAGAAATTAAGAAACAGTTTACTCCAGTCAATTGCACAATCACACGCATTTGTGGTTGTTATGTGGACGCAGAAAAGAACAAGAAAACCAAAATTAAAGAAGCATTCCTGTCTCTTCCAGAGGAAGAAATGTTTAAGTATTTTGACATTTTCAAGAAAACCATGTCTGGCAGACTTGGAAAAAACCTTATGAACCTTGATTTTCCATTATCACAGGAAAAAGAGGGTGGAACACAGGAATTTCTTATGCGGATTAGAGCAAGTAAGCTTAAAAATGACGAACTTTTGGACGAGTTATACGACAAAGTGATTGAAAATTACGATTATCACGAAAATTACTACATAGTTCTCATTCATGCAGTATATGACATTCCAGGAAAAGCTTCTGATGGAACCGAAATGCACGATGCATCAGAAGAAATTTATGAACACATTCTGTGCAGCATTTGTCCAGTAAATCTTTCAAAGGCTGGGCTTAGCTATGATGCGGCTGAAAATAACATCAAAGACAGAATTCGTGATTGGGTAGTCTCAAGACCAGAAACAGGATTCTTATTCCCTGTATTCAATGACAGAGGCACTGATATTCATGGAACCTTGTATTTCAACAAAAACATAAAGAATATTCATCCCGACTTCATTGAAAACGTTCTTGGCGCACCAATTCCCCGTATACCCGGCAACGAGATCAATGTCTTTTCAGATTTTATCCTGGACAATTTCGAAGGAAATACAACATTCAATTTCGCGGAAAGTCTGGTTGAATCTTTGCAGGAAGTAAGAGAACAGAAGAAAGACAGCCCGGAGATGGTAACCGTGTCATGTGATGAAATGGAACAGATTTTTGGATATTGCGGAGTTCCAGACGAGAAGTTGTCGGATTTCAAAGAAAACTGGGAAATGTATTTCAGCAATGAGCCTGTTGCTCTTGACAATATTCATAATTCAAAAACTGTAAAAATTGTAACACCAGATGCAACAATCTGCATCCAGCCAGATAAAATTGCTCTGATTGAACTGAAAGAAATAAACGGCGTTCCATCTCTTGTAATTCCGGTAAATGGAGAGCTGAAAATCAATGGAATTGAAGTTGAATTAAAATAAACACTTTTGGAAAACCAGGAATTGGAGAAAGGAATTTTAGAATTGGCACAGAAACGAATGTTTACAATGAAAATTGTTGACAGTGACGCATTCTTGGATATGCCGGCAACAACGCAATGCTTATATTTTCATTTGAATATGAGGGCTGACGATGATGGATTCATTGGAAATCCAAAAAGGATAATGAAAATCACAGGAGCAAGTGAAGATGACTTGCGATTATTAATCGCAAAAAGGTTTGTCCTTACATTTGAGGACGGCGTGATTGTAATTAAGCATTGGAGAATGCACAACACTTTGTCAAGAGATCGGTATGCTGAAACATCATATACTGACGAAAAGAAAATGCTGCTTTTAAAGGACAATGGTAGTTACTCTTTGACGGGCGGGAATCCGATTGATGATACTCGGCTAATAGAACGATCAGGACGGCAGACGCAACAAAGACGCAACAAAGACGCAGCAAAGACGCTCTCAGATATAGATAAAGGTTTAGATATAGATATAGAATTAGATAAAGATAAAGAAAAAGATAATAATTTAATAGTATCTAAAGATACTATTCGTCAGACGGATGTCCGACGCGTTATTGAGGAATGGAACAAATTACAGGATGTTGGCATTGCTCCTATCAGGGATATCAAACCAGCATCAAAAAGATGCCAGATGCTCAAAGGACGAATAAGAGAGTATGGCATGGACGATCTCTTAAAGGCTATGGACAACATTCGCCACAGCGATTTCCTGAGAGGCGAAAACAAAAATAGCTGGATGATTACTTTTGACTGGTTTGTAAAACCAAATAATTTCTTAAAGGTTTTGGAGGGTAACTACAATGGGGACAGGAAACATGGATCTGGTGCAAAAACTCAAAGAAAAGTCGAACCACTTATCCCGTTTGGAACACTCGGTGACGACGGAAATCCAGACACATTGCCGTTTATGCGATGATTCCGGATGGGTATGGAGCCGTGATCAATATGGAGTTCCGTATTGTCAGGAGTGTTCCTGCGGTATCCGCAAAAAAACGATTCATAGAAATCAGCTTAAGTTTGCAGAGATTCCAGGCATCTACAAGGATGCAATGTTTAATAATTTTCGGTCGGCAGTATATCAGCTGCCGGAGAGCCAGGAAACAATAAGACAGGCTGCGAAAGCTGTTCACTACTGGATGGAAAATATCAGCGATATGCAAAAACAGGGAATTGGACTATATTTTTACTCTAGTACGAAAGGCTCTGGAAAAACCCGGATGGTATGCAGCCTGGCGAATGAACTGATTGAAAAACATCAGAAACAGGTAAAGTTTTCAACGTCTATGAAAATCCTTGACGAGATCAAGTCCACATGGGGAAAAAGATACAGTCCGGATAAAACGGAAGAACAGTTGATTGATGAACTTGCCAGAGCAGATATTCTAATCATTGATGATTTCGGCACAGAAACCGAAAAAGACTGGGTAAATGAAAAGTATTATGAAATTATCGACGGACGCTATACAAGCCGAAAAATCACGATTTTCACAAGTAATTATTGTATTTCTCGACTAAATTATGATGAACGTATCACCAACCGGATTCTGGAGCGGTCACTTGAGATCCCATTTCCGGAAGAATCTGTCCGGGAGCACATAGCGGAAACAATGAAACAACAAATGATAGCAGGCATTATGGGAGGCGAAAAATGAACAGCGCAGCACTGAAAAGAAAATTCATAGGGAAACCGGTAACTATGCCTTATTCAGCTGCAAAGATTGAAAGAATGCAGCGGATATTTGACGAGTCCAGAGAAAAAGTTTTGGCAGCCAGAAATGAAGAGATTGAAAAAGCATACCAGAAAGGCAAGGAAGACGGGATCAATAGAACCGTGAGTGTTTTGAACAAAGTTGTAGAAAACGCAAGGGAAGAAGAAAGAGAGAAAAGCTACAACGCCGGTTTCGAACAAGGATTTACGGACGGACAGGACTGGGCGAATGTTGAAAACAGTGTGACATTACTTTTGGCGCTGCACAGAGCATACGACTTTGAACCGGATCAGCTGATGAACGTAGTGGAAAAGAGTAACAAATATGTGCATCAGGCAAATGAGGGAAAACCGACTATCGGTACTCTTGCACGGCAGTTGTACAATGAATGCCAGATAAAGTTGTGCGAACACGAAGTGGAAATTTTAAGAAAGTACAGTTTGTTTGAAGAGGGTGATCCATATGATTAAGATAAGCGCAATGTACAAAGATTCCGGCGGAACAAACCCGTATCACAGATGCGATGAATGTTTACGGTACCGGCCCGGAAAGCATCCGAGGTGCTTGAACTACAATGGAGATGTGGACTGGAAACCGAACTACATTGCCTGCAAATTCTTCACAGATGAAAAGGAAGATGAAATCAAAGGACAGATAGATATATTTGATTTGTTGTAAAACAAAGTAATTGATTAACTAAAAAACACTAGAATCCATTTTATATAAGTTTGCATAGAAATATATGCCTAAAATGTTTTAAAAGGATTTTGGACCTTTTCATTGAAGAAAGGAGTGCAACATGAACAAAGCGTTATTGTTGGCATTGAACGAGCACATATACCTTCAGGGACTAATCAGCAAAGAAACGAAAGAAAAAATTGATATTGAGATTCTTTCTGAAAATTAAACCAAACTATTGAGCGGAGATGAGATTGAAGGTATAATAATCTTATCTCTGCTCTTCCGACTAGAAGGGAGAACGGGGCATGAACGTTTATCGTACTAGAGAAATACTGAAAACTTGCAGTATTTTCGATCTGAAATTAAAAGTGGCGTTTTACGCAAGAGTAAGCACAGAATCAGAAGACCAACAGGTTTCTATACATCACCAGGATGAATATTACAGAAACTTCATTGCACAAAATAAAAACTGGGTGTTTGTTGGTGCGTACATTGACAACGGAATATCGGGAATAAGAACTGAGAAAAGGGACGAATTTCAACGCATGATGGCAGATGCCAAAACTGGAAAGATTGATATGATTGTAACGAAAGAAATTACCAGGTTTGCGAGAAATACGCTAGACAGCATAAAATATACAAGAGAATTACTGATGTATGGTGTGTGTGTATGGTTTCAAAACGACAACATCAATACGATTGACGAAGATAGTGAATTAAGACTTACCATAATGTCCGGAATTGCCCAAGATGAATCAAGAAAACTCTCCAATCGAATAAAATTCGGACATGCACAGTCAATAAAAAATGGTGTAGTCCTCGGATCACGAATATACGGTTACATCAAGAAAGACGGAAAGCTTACAGTTGATCCCAAAACAGCTCCGATGATAAAAGAAATATTTGAAAAGTATTCTACCGGAGAATGGTCTACGTCCACTATTGAGAAATACCTGTACAAAAAAGGATATCGAAATTACAAAGGCGGAAAACTCAGCCGAGATAATATCAAAAAGATAATCAAGAATCCAAAATATAAAGGTTATTATTGCGGCGGTAAAGTAAAAGTTGTCGATATGTTCACTAAAAAGCAAGAGTTTTTGCCAGAGGACGAATGGACAATGTACAAAGACGATGGGAACCATGTTCCACAGATTGTAGATGAATCCGTATGGAATAAGGCAAATGTCATTATGCAAACACGGAGTGATGCGATCAAATCCCATAGAACGTCTTTCAAGCAAAACAATTTGTTCACCGGGTATATCTTTTGTGGGGACGATGGAGCACCGTATTGGATGAAACAACGCACTGCAAGAGGACGTGAAGATGTAAGATGGGTATGCAGTTATCGCATAAAAAATGGAGCACAGAGCTGCAATTCTTTCGGAATACATGAAAAAGAATTAAAAATAATGCTTGCAGACCTTATCAACAAATCTGGTGATATCCAAGCAGCTATTGAAAGATATATAAGTTTGGTCGAAAAGAACATAGACTTCAGCAACGATGGGGCTGAGATAAACCGGCTTAAAAATATGATTCTTCAGCTAGAGAAAAAGAAAGACAAACTTCTCGACCTTAATCTGGATGGAATCATAACAAATTCTGAATATCTTGAAAAAAATGAAAAATTCAAGAATGAAATCCAAGACATAAGCAATAAACTTTCCGAACTGGAATCGAAAGAAGAAGCCAATAAAGATTCCCATTTGAAATTAAAAGAAATCGGAAAGATATTAAATGATTTGCAAGGTATTGGTCCAGAAGATATTACCAAAGCTGTTCTGGGTGAGTTTTTGGACAAAATAATAGTGAATCCGAAGCGCCCGCAGGAGTGCGAAATTTTGTTCTTTTTAAAGACCGGAGATGTAAAAAAAAAGTCAATAATCGAGCGGGATGAACAGAGCTGTTCTGAATACTTTTTTTTAAATAAGTTCTCAGAACGACACGCCGTATTTTACAGGAAAATCAACTATGTGGATGGATGCGAAAAGGAATTTAACTACACTTACGCATTTGCAATCTAAATAATATACAAAAGATGAACGGAAGAGCAGAGATGTAATTTTTTGACATTTAACTAAATATTTGATAGTATGGAAACATACTAATGATGACATCGGTTCCAATTCCCGGAACAGGATGTCTTTTTGCATTTTTAGGGGGGTGATAACCATGAACCATACCGCATATGATGTAATGAGAGAATATATGATCGAGGGAGCAGAGCTGGACGGACCGTACCAGTTCCCCATGATGCCACGGTATACCGGCAGACCTGGAGCGGATACTGTCGACTTCAAAGACAGCTTTGAACGGCGGATAAAGAACCACAGGGACTTAACCGTTAATTTCTATATCCATGACAACGAATTTGAGAAAATCTGGAATTGTCCGGATAAATACATCGAGCATCTAAAATGCTTTAACAGTGTGATCGCACCGGATTTCAGCATGGCAGTCGGAGAAGGTGGTATGCCATTTGCGATGAACATCTGGCAGAAGTACCGCAATCATGCGATAGCACATTATCTGTATATGAACGGAATCCGTATGATTCCAAACGTGAACATACCGCCGGAATACTGCTATGATTGGATTTTTGACGGAATCCCAAAGAGAAGCACGGTAGCCTGCTGCACCAATGGGCGAGTGAAGTCAAAAGCATCACGACTGGAATTTTGCAAGGGATTTCAAGAGATGGTCCGTAGATTAGAACCACTGAGAGTTATCATCGTCGGACGGATGCCACAGTAACTGCAAACAGATATAGAAATTATCAACTTCAAAAGCAGAAACCAGAAGATCAAGGATAGGGAGGGAAAATATGGGATTCTCAACTGAGCGATCAGCACACAATAAAGTCCGTAGGAAGAAAGATAAGACGGAACAGAAGGTGAAAGTCCGGAAGCAACGGACCACATACAAAACGAAGAATACAGCAAGGAGAAAATCTGAGGGATTAAATAAATTAAATTGATTCGTGAATTTACACAGCCCCTCGGAAGATTCTATGGATTAATATATGCAAGATAAACAAAATGGAAATCCGGAAATAGAGATTATTTTCCAACAGTTCTTTTTTTGACCGTTTTTCGACATTTTTCTGTGTCTGAATATTACAAATATTCAAGGACCGCCAGAAATATCGTCCGTTTCACAACCAGTATGACCAATTCTGCAAAAGGTTGCGGATCACCTGTGGACCGGTGCCGGGGATTTTCCAGACGTCAATAACTGACGCTCTAATTTCACCTATAACGCCTGCAAAACTGACAAGGCTAGACTTCTTCAACCGGAATCTAAACGGCCGTTAAAAAGCCGAATAGGGCGATTGTACAGCGAAGTCAAAACAGAACATACTTTCGCAACTGTTCGGACACTGTGCCCCGGATCGGTGCCAGCTGCACAGAGGCACGACAAAAAGAGCCGGAAACGGCTATATATAATCATAGTACCACCATACCGGCGCCCCGTCAACTATGAGTATTGATTGACGAAAGCACACAAAAAACGGCTTGCAAATCCGACAATGGTAAAAACATCAAAGAACGCCAGAAAGACGAAAAGCGGCGAAAAAAGCAAATCAACAACCGCATTTCCGGGCAAACGAAAGTTAAGTTGTCAAGGTACACGGCTTGTAGATAGATTTCACAAGCCTGATCCGCTCCCCAGGCCGTGAACCTGGCGCCGGACTGGATACCGGAAGAGCAGCAGAAAAAGAGCAGTGTTTTCACTGCTCTAAAAAATTAACATTAACTGACCGGGGCAAGTCCCGGAAAAACTCCGAAAAACCGCCGTCAGTGGTGTTATACTGTCTATCAGAAGTCGGAATGATCTGCCCAGCCTTTAGCTCCATGCAAGACAACTGTAAAAATCCGTTTTGCTTTGTTGACCTGTGCAGGGCGTACCGCATGACGGACACCGCCCCAGACTGACAGCGAACCGGCGGCAAGTCGTACCAAATCAGCGGCACAGAACCGGAAGCGACCGCAAGAAAAACCTTTGCCGCTTCCTGGCGTGCTGCATCCTCTATCTTTTCGACTTCTGAAAAATCGCCGCTTTTTATAGCGGCGACGGTTTGTTTTTGCGTGGCTTTTCTGATTTCAATTATTTTTTCGCTCATTAGCAGAACACCTCCCCGAACATGTAAGAACCATTATTTTTAAAAGCTTCGTTCCAGTCTGTAACAACTTCTTCAGCTTCTTTCCTGGATCCGCAAAGATTCGCCGCTGTGATGCCTTTTATTTCAAGCTTTGAAAGCAAGTTATTACTTTCAGAAACCTTGACGGCGTAAGCATAGTTTTTTCCGTTCTCTGTCACCTGTACGGCGATATAGCTACTTTTCTTCTTCATGTCTTTTCTTTCTTCCCTGTACCCATGGGAGCCGGGTGTTAAAATAAAAGGGCGCCGCCGGGAATTGAACCCGGCGGGAACCATTACGCCCGGAGATTACAGGATTAACGCTTTTACGGTTTTTAAGTCCTCCATAAACTTCATGTTCTCCAGCCACCGCCCAGACGGTAACTTTTCATCAAAAGCCCAGTGATAACAATTTGTGTCCGACCAATACACGACCGGGGCGAAAGCTTTTATAAACTCCTTATCCTCTGCGGAAAGTGGCGCTTTTGCGTCAATAACCCAGTTCAGCCCGGTTGTGGTTTCCTTGCTTGTGATAACAGTATAACTTTTCATGTTCTTTTCCTCCTGATTTTTATTTTAAAAGTCCGCCGGGGAAATGCTCCCCGGTACGCTTGCCGGCCCTGTTATGCGTAAATAGTACCAAGATTTTTGAACCGCCACATTGCAATAGCTAAATCCATTGCGCTATTAATCCAGTATGTAGGTTTATATTTATAAGCGGCGTTTTTATCTTTTTCAAACTCCGCAAGCGTCCATTGCACGCCCTGATAGTGAATGATGTGAACGCTTTTTTCTTTGTTGTCTGCGATTGCGTGACCACTATATTTTTCTTTGTTGCTCAATACCATTTCAGCAACTGGGAGAAGATCGGCGGCAGCATCTTTGAAAATTCCATATTCGTATTGGCAATGCACATAAACATTGCATCCCGCCAGAATTTCGCCGCTGTGCTCGTCGTAATCGACTTCAGAAAATTTTTTTGCAATTTCCTCCACTTCCGAAAGCCTTACAAGTGGATTTTTAACCGTGATATTTACAGATGTGTCATATAATGCCGCCCTAACTCTAATAGATACGTCTTTGCTTGTGAATCCGCTTTCTTTTAATGTCTTACGGATCAGCTGGGACAACTCTTTGTTGCTCATTGTGTAATAACTCATAGCTTATTCTCCTTTTCTTCTTTTTTTGAAATCCGGCGGTTGCGTTGGGGCTACGGCTTGACCGCCGCCGGAAAGGTTAGAACTTTTTAGCAAGTTCTAATGAATCCGAAAGATACAGTATCTTCAAATCCAAAAGGCTGTTCTACCTTATATGTTGTTTTACGAGTTAATATAATGTCGTAGAACAGTTCGTGTTCTTTGATTGCTTCCGGCGTTTCTCGGTATAATTTCAGCGGCTGGATGGTACAAAATTCGTTTTCAACAGTTCCGCCGCTTAAAATGTCGATGCTTTCAACGTGCTGTGCTGAAAAATAATATCTTGCCACTTCTTCAAGATCGGCGTTAATTTTCGTATAAAAATAATCGCCGTTAACTTCGTTTACTTTTATTTCAAACATATTCCCTCTCTTTCTCCCGGATCAGCGTCCGGGTTGAATGTTTTTTGTTTTCCTTTGATGGTTATATAATACACTATTGTGTATCAAAAGTAAATATAAAAAATACACAAAGATGTATTATGAAAATATAAAAAATACACAAAAATGTACAAGGTAATTACCATTGACATAAAGTACATAAAAGTGTATTATAATATATATAAAATAGAAAGAGAGGAGATTTTTCAGATGCCGGAAACAGAAAAAAGAAAGAATTTATATAACGGAAACATTTCATATAGTAGATTGTGGGAAACAATGGAAAGAAGGGGAGTAAAAAAAGCTGATCTCAAAAATAAAGATACTTTTAATCTTTCGCCGACATTGGTAAATAGATTGGTAAAAAATCAAAACGTAAGTGTTGACACAATAATGTATTTGTGTGATCGTCTTGAATGCCAGCCGTGTGATATATTAGAATATAAAAAATAAATACACAAAAATGTATTTTACGTATTGACATATTATACACAAAGATGTATAATAAAAACAGTTAAAGAAGACAAGCACATAGCCCCCAGGACGGGGCGGATCAGGAGGGGTGAAATGAAAAATACAGAGGCTGGAAAAGCTACAAGAAGGGTACAACTTAAAAATATGCCGTTCGATCGTTTCGAGGACGGTATTGGATACATCCACGCAACTGGATATGATTGCCTTGTAGACGGTCAGTGGATGACCGAATACGAAGATAACATCTTTGAGGACGCTGCCGGATGTTCCTACGAGGTTGAACCGGAAGAGGAACCGGAGTGGACGGAAGAAGACGAGGCACAATGGGCCGAAACTTTCAAGCCGTATCCGGGATTTGAAGAATAGAACAAGGAGGAGAAAGAAAACATGAAAATTAATGGAATCGGAATTGTCAATAAGAAAGAGGCAATGTCTATTTTAACAAAAGAAGGACGGGAAGCCGTTAACGCTGGAGAAATCAGCATAGAAGAACTTGGAGAAATGTACAAGCTCGAGCAGGTCAAAAAAGCCTGCAAGATTGGAAAGTATCACGACACTTTTGCAGCCAACTACAGCCGCATCCCGGACGGCTTAAAAGAAAAGCTTACGCCGCAGGAACTGGCGGAGCTTACAGTGGCGTTTTACAAATGTTACGGGGACGGGAAAAATGCGAAAGAATAAAGAGCCGGAAACCAGCTCTTTACACTTAAAATTATTGTTTCAACCCTCGGCGACCGGGATTGTTGGCCGCTCCGCTTACGGAACATCCTCCGCAAGTGACAATAATATTATACCACAAAGAAAGGAAAAAGACATGAAAAAAACAATCAATCTTTTAAACGAAGTTGTAAAAATGGGCTTCAGTAGGGAAAATGCTCTCAGAGATATCGACGCAAGCCTTGACGAAGAGCTTGCAGAGAGAAAGCCACTGATGGAAGAGGAAATCCCCGATCAACTTTACGAAGACATTCTCTTCGGATTCAGATGCGAGGCCGAAGAGCCATGAAGGCGGTGTTAATAGAGGGCTATATGGAAAAGGGCGTTTTCGCAACGCCTTTTTCGCACGCCGGGAAAAGGGTATATACGTACCCACTGCCGCCTTTTTCTACGGTGGCCGGGATGGTCCATTTTCTGTGCCGGTGGAGCAGCTGGCACGACATGAACATATCAATAGCCGGAAGCGGAACAGCGAACGAGCAGGAGTTTACAAAACGCTGGAAGGGCGGAGCTTATTCCGGATCAGAAACGGAAGAATTTAAAAAGCGTTTTCCCATCCGAGTGAAAAACGGCCCAGGGTTTACAGGCTGGGTTAATACGCCGATTTTGGTTGATTTTGTCGCAGATTTGAATTTGCGTTTGCACATTCAGCCAAAAAACGAAAAGGAAGTTGACATAATTTATAAAATGCTGAAGTATCCGAGACGATTTCCAAGCCTGGGACGGCATGAGGATTTGCTGAGAATTGATAATGTCGAAGTTGTTGACATTTTGCCACCGGAAAAAGTGGCGCTGAGTTTGCCAGCTTATGCGCCGGTACTTCCGGGAATCTCCGGCACCATTTACACACTACACAAAAAATATACGGTGAACAGAGAACGGCGAATTTTCGAAGATGTAAAAACGGCGTATCTTGATGCAGGGCAAGAAGTCACGACCGAAATTGACAGCTGCGGAAACCCGGTGTTTTTAATGTGATTATTGACAGCTGACAATGATTATATTATTATAACTATAACGTCATTTTTATGACGAATGTAAAATTGGATCATTAGTTATTAAGTTAGCAAAACATTAATAGTCACATTGTGGAAAGAAAAAAAAGCCCTTGGATAATCTCCAGGGGCTTAAACTCTTTTTTGTGGCGGCTAACGAGGGGAGAACAGACCCGCCGCCGAAGTCTGTTAAATTATTCATAGCACACAAACGTTTGTTTTGTCAAGAAAAATATTTTTTGCTTTTGGCTTGACAGGTTTTTATAAAATGTGCTATTGTGTCCTCAACGAGGAACTCAGGAGGGGCGAGCCAATCGAAAATCAATAAAAAATCATTCAGCCAGGTAACCGGATCAGACGCCGGAAGCTTGGCTTTTTCTGTGCCAAAACGCCCTATAATTATATTATATATACAATCCTCTATTAATTAATTCTATACAGTACCGTATTATAACATCTTTTAAGCCCCTCCTAGATTCTGAGTTTATTAATATATACTTAGATACACTATATTATAATATATATAGCTCTATAACGTTGTATATTGAGTTGTAATGGATTATTTTATCAATAGGTCTTTTATTATGCATTGAGCAATAAAAATAAATTTATGCTTGCATTAATGACTTACATGTGCTATTGTAAATGGCAGATAAACAAATACATTTACGATTTTTAAACAAAGGACGATAAAAACTGAAAAGCATTTACGGAACTTCCGGCGCTGATCGTAGCTGCTGGGCGTGTTCTTCGATTGCTAACCGGTTTGGTATCGTCCTTTTTATTTTACTAAATTAACAGATTAACGTTGTAAAGTGAGGTGATACAGTGAAAGATAATACTATCAAAACAGAAAAGGAAACAGAAGTATATTTGAGTAATATTAATATATATGCTGATGAATATATTAATACAGTGTTATGTGTATCACCTGATAGTGAGAATTACAGAAAAGAAGTAGCTGACAGTTTTGTTGATATGATATTTTATATTGCTGATCACATACAGAAACCTTGTAACGATGATATAGAATTATTGGATCATATGTTTAACGTGTTTGTAAGGTTGTGCAGTAAGTATCATGTTTTACCAACTTTGGAAGTATTTAGCTTTCTGGTAGGGATTAACCGCTCAACGTTTAGCGATTGGATGCGCGGGGACTATAGAACCGCCACAGCACATAGCAACACGGTGAAAAAATGGTTCGATATTTGCAAAAACTGCACGCTTAACAGACTACACAACCAACCAGGAACGAACGCAAACCTGATCTTCGTTGCAAAAGCAGCTTATGGCATGGCAGAGACAGCACCGGTCCAGGCGGATCATGTGCAAGGCATCCCGCAGCAGTCAGCGCAGCAGATCGCGGACCGGTATAAGGACGCACTGGAGCTTCCAGAGATGGAGCGGCCAAAGCTGTGAACACGAAAGCAGTAAAAACACAATATGTTGTATGAAACAAGGCGAAAACACAATATATAGTTTTCCGTAATGTATAAATAGGGTGTACTTAAAATGTACAATGAACAACACGAGAAAATTTGTGCAATATGACGAACGAAAAGCGGCGGTAACATCCTCTGACTACTGCCGAAGGCCGAACAACAACAGCGTGATCCGGTGCAGCGGGTCCCATGGGGCGGCGGGCTGACCGGATAGCGTACGGATGAGACGGGGACCCCCTTGGAGGGAAAGCCGCCAGGAGCCGGGTGATTCCCCAAAGCAAATAAAACAACAAAAAGGCCCTTTTCACATGGCAGAGATAGTGGTTGCAACACGACAAGCCGTAAGCCTTAACGGTTTCTCTGCCAGCACAAAATAAGGCAATACCAAGAAAGGCAGGTATAAAGAATGAATGAAATGATGCAGAATTTGGGAATAAGAATTGTAATGATACTAACGATCATACACAGTAAAAGATTGTGATTGACGAATCGGGTGCAGCTCCTGATTTCTCCGCTGCGGAGAGTTTAAATATGAGCAGAATAAACTTTAGCTGCAATTTCATCACAGACAGGGATGGACAATTAGGACAATAAAAAAGAGAACCATTACGGTTCCCTTTTGAGATCATCGGTGGTCAGTTTGATTGATACATCTGGTTTTGGTTCAATTATCAATTGACATTCCAGAAAATCAAGAATCTGGATTAGTTCATCTGCGGATATGCTTCCTCTTGAAAATTTATTTGCAAGTGATTGCGGGAGCATCCCAAGGTGCTGAGCTAATTGAACACTGGTTACTTTTTTCATCTTCATTATTTGCTTTATCTTATCAGAAACCATATAAATACCTCCTATTAACATTATCATAATCAAAAACGTTTCAATAGTCAATAAAAATACTCATAAATGTGTATGAACTACTTGCAAATATAATCAATTAGATGTATAATTGACTCATAAATAAACGGGAGGGATTATACATGAAAATTGGATATGCAAGAGTATCGACAGTAGAGCAGAACGAAGCGAGGCAGATGGAGGCATTGAGAGAAGAAGGCGTTGATAAAATTTATATGGACAAGAAGTCCGGCAAGGATTTCAACCGTCCTGAATATCAGAAGATGATCGCTTCCCTTCAAAAAGGTGACGTACTGGTAGTCCATTCGATTGACCGACTTGGCAGAAACTACGATGAGATTACAGAAGAATGGAGAAAAATCACTAAAGAGATTGGAGCAGACATTATTGTACAAGATATGCCATTACTTGATACTACGCGGAATAGAGACTTGACTGGAAAATTAATCGCAGACATCGTTTTACAGGTCTTTTCATACGTGGCACAAAGAGAACGAGAAAGTATCCGCCAGCGTCAGAAAGAGGGTATCGCAATCGCGAAAGCTCAGGGCAAGTATAAAGGACGAGCAAAAAAAGAGGTAGACAAAGAACTCTTCGAGAAAACAAAGCAAAGATGGCAGGCTGGGGAAATCACCAAAGTTCAGTTTGCCGAAATCATGGGAGTGTCAAGAGGAACACTATATAAAATGTTGGGAGGGGAACAGTAATGATAGACTTTACAAATAAGTGTGTTATCACAGAAAGCGATGTTGAATCAGCGAAGCTTCTTAAGATGGCAATTTCTCAAGGCTTTGCACTTCCAAAAGGCGAAAAAGTAATGGAATCATGCAGATTTTTCCGTTTTATCGGAAGTCCGTATAAAAGCGTGATTGCTCTGTCAGCAGTAACACAGGAAATGTATGATCGAGCTATATTGTATTCACATCTATTCGGGAATGAGTTGGAAGAATTGATGAAAATTTCTGATTTGGCTGCTAGGTGGTGCCGTACATATGGATACAATCATCTCAGTGTATACGCTAATGAAGAAGCTGACATATACACTGGGCGCGGGATTGCTAAAAACAAAGATGGTGCAGTGCAAGATGTGAAAATCAAATTAAATAAGCCACGTAAAATAACGGTAGCTGAGCTTGAAGAAAAGCTAGGTTATCCAGTAGAAATAGTAAGTTGAGGATACATCCTATGAAAAAGAATAATCCACAAGGCGAATCCATTCGCATCCGGTTGCCGTACCAACTGGAGCAAAGACTTATAGCTGAAAAGAATCGAACCGGCAAAAGCGTGTCACAGATCACCCGTGAAGCCTTGACACAGTATTTTCGGAAAAGGTAGGTAAAAGACGATGCTTGAAAAATTTTTAAAAAAACAAAAAAGGTCTTCTGAAGGACCGGGAGAAAAGCCTTTAGCTCATGATCGCTCGTACGAGTATCATCACAAGAAAGCTGTTCTGGAGGACGGAAGATTGTATGATACGGAATCAGCGAAAAAGGTTTTTACGGACGAAGCTAGTTTGGAATATGTCGCACTCGGAAGAGCAGTGCAAAGAGCTTACTTCTTAACCCCGAACGGAAACTGGTTTTCAGCTAAAGAAAAAATCGAGACTGAAAGCGGAATCACTGACGTCGGCGATTATCGTATACAGGCCACAAAAACCATTTACACATACAGTGATCTTCGAATAGAGCAAAAATACAAGGTTAAAGACCTGATTGGAAGAAATGACTATGAGTTATACAAAGAATATTTTGGAGAGGTAAAAGAGGCATGAATAAAGAAAAAGGAATCTATGAGCTGTTACCGTCAGAACCAGTTGACGTAGCAGCTATGCTGATAAAAGCAACGATTGTTACGGACACACCGGTATTCGCACCACTATCCCCAATGCTTGAAGGTAAATTGGTTGCGATTCCAAAATACGACCCGGTTCAGCTTCAGGAAATCGCAGAGCACCTTCTGGTGTACTGTAACGCACAGGAAAGGGGATACGAAAATGTCTGTTGTGAAGATTGTAAATCCGAATCCATATGACTGGAGGGGGACACAGTGCTTTATTGACGAACATAAAGTACCGAGGGTAAAATCAGTTGATTTTCATGTTGCGGTCGATGAAGTACCGACGTTTAACTTTGAAATGATGGGAAGCCCGGATATCGAAATGGAATGTCTGGCACAGATTAGTGTTAGTTCTAAATCAATTACTGATGCAATTTCAGTTTTAAGACACGAACTGCTTCAACATGGAGAAATATACCAAGGTTTCAAATCAAGCCTGAAATCGGCTCTGGAAATCTATTCTACATGCGGGCTTCCATTTGAGCCCGAAGAAGAGACAGCAGAAAAAATTCTTGATTTCATGATTGGAGAAGAACGATGAGGACGATATTCACGATAATCGCACTTGCAATAAACGTCCTGATGTTCGTTTCGGCAAGCTCCGAGATCGTGACAAATAACAACAAAGACAAATGGGAATCTGCCGCTTGTTCGATGATCCTTGTCGGAACCGGAATAAGCGTGATTTTATTTTTAACATCCCTGTGAGGTGAAAAAAATGTTACTGGCATTTCCAATGGTTTTAACTCCGCTGATATTGGTAGAGCGGATTAAAATAATAAAAGCAAAGGTACAGTCCTCGCCGTATGGACTTGGAGGAAGGTTCATCACGGACAGGACGAGGCATGAAATCCCTAGATAGCCTGTATCAGTACGGATTTATAATAATGAAACAGATATCCAAAACCAAATTTCCTCCAAATGAGTTACGACTGATACAGGCGTTCCGGGAAAAACATAAATATATCAATGGTGTTTTTGAAGTATATCACATGCGGCAGGGTTGAGCGACTGCCGCAACATAGCGCATTGGCGAAGCGGTAACGCACCGGACTTTGACTCCGGCATGCGTGGGTTCGAATCCCACATGCGCCGCTCTGCATTGGATTTCACCTTTCCTCTGATGCAGATTGGATTTTCTTTTTCCCTTTTTTGCCACCTATCGCAACGGCGATGATTAAAGGAGCAGTCAAACGTTCCGGGTGGCTTTGCCTTAGTTGGCAAGCTTAATTTCTTCTATGGTTTACCTTTGTTGCAGCTGGTGGTCAAGAACTGCAACAGTAGTAAAAAGACAGATATCGTAGCGACCCTGTATCTTTTTACTACTCAGGAAGCTTAGCTCAGTTGGTCAGAGTAACCGGCTCATAACCGGTCGGTCCTGGGTTCGAACCCCAGAGCTTCCATTTCTCCCAAAGCTGTCCATCCGTTTTGTGGATAGAAAAAACTGCCGAATGTGTGTATGTGGGTTGTTTTTCAGAAGGTACGTAACGGCGTAGCCGGATTGAAAAAGCAACTTCCCGTTCGGTACTGCCTCTGAGTTGAATATGTCGCCAATGAGTGCACGTTGACGACAGGGAGTTTTCAAGAGGCATTTCAGGAATAATCCTCCGAAACAACTCCGTGGGACTGGCACGGATGAAAACAGTCTAGTGGCAGGCATGACACGTTAAACACCTTGCTAACCCGGGAATCCGGGTTGACGGAATGTGCAAGTAACTGGGAACGGCCTGGTCGTAGACTAGGTCTTGATGGTTCGAATCCATCCGTTTCGCTTGTCTGGAGCCTGAAAGTTTGGCGTGGGAATAGCGCAGGGCGGCGCATGGGAATGTAATTCCGAGTTCCGGACATGTTTGCTGCCTATCGGATTGTAAAGTGGTCTCCCTTAAAGTAGGCAATAAGTGAACGTGCTGAAATGGTTCTTCCAGATATGTACATCGCAGGATGGAGAAGCGGAATCTCGCAAGGTTCATACCCTTGAGAACGGCGGTTCAAATCCGTCTCCTGCAATTAATTCGTTCGTTCTATGCTGTCAGTGCACGGGCGGTCTATGGTTCAAGCGGATTAAACCCATGGGAAAAGGTTGATGTTTATCCTGGTGACTGCTGGGCAGTACGAAAAACATTATCATATGTTGTGCAAATGGAAATCATCTCATTCATTTACCGAGGTGATCAGCCGTGGTAAGCGGCACGGAATGTAGCTCAGCGGTAGAGCAGTGACTTACAAGTCATGTGTCGCAGGTTCGATTCCTGCCATTCCGATTCCGGTAAATTGCCATTACCGGAAAGCATTTCCAAAATGCTCAAATTTACCTTCTGATTGGTTCCGGTGGTTCGCGTTGGGCGACGATGCGTGGTTCAAGTCCACCCGCCGGACTTTTTTAATTTTGGGAGTGACATTATGGAAAAAGATTATTGTTGTAAATGCAAATGGTACGCACTGGAAGAAGGCGTATGCTGTAATGGTGACAGTGAGTATCGGGCAGATTTCAGATTGTTGGATGATAGTTGTGAATGTTGGGAGGGTATTGAAAATGACAAAACAAGAAGCAAAGAAAATGAAAAAAGAATTATCTGATTACAAAAAGGTATTTTCGGAATTAGAAGAGAGATGCAGCCCAGAAGCATTGGAATACTGGCACCGTCATTTGTGGTACGGACTTACTATCCAGTCAAATGCTGAAGCGGCAGCCCCAAAAGAGGGAGAACCCCCTAAACCACCTTTTAAATTAGCAGATTGGCTGATTGGCAGAGAATCAAAAGATGGGATCCGATTATACGGAAAGAATGATCTTAAACAAATTGCCCTACACCTTTTTATTTATTGTGAGGACGAATAATGCAAATAGCAGGCAAAGAAATCAAAGATGAATGTTCCAAGTGCGGAAATATCCTTGAATGCGAATTGTTTCGGCAAGGGCATGGGATAAAACAGGAACGTGAGAATATAGCAAAGATGATCAAGTGCCAGATGAAGCACAGGGAGGAAAGAGAGAAATGAATAAACCGGAAGTTTTTAAAAATGCAGAATTAGGTTCTGTACGTGTAGTGATGGTTGAGGAAGTGCCATATTTCGTTGGAAAAGACGTTGCAGAGATATTGGGATATAAAGATACATCAGATGCAATAAAGAGACATGTGGATGATGAAGATAAGCTGACAAGGCGTTTCACCGACTCAGGTCAAAGCCGTGAAATGTACATCGTTAATGAATCTGGTCTTTACAGCCTTATTCTTTCGAGCAAGCTTCCGTCTGCTAAACATTTTAAAAAGTGGGTAACATCGGAAGTGTTACCATCAATCCACAAACATGGCATATATGCTACAGACAATGTTATTGATAATATCCTCAACAATCCAGACTTCGGCATCGAGCTTCTGACTAAACTGAAAGAGGAACGTGCTGCAAGAGTAGAAGCCGAGAGAAAGAATGCTATCCTGATGCACGTCAACAAAACATATACCATTACTGAAATTGCCAAAGAATTGGGGCTGAAATCAGCAATGCAGCTAAACCGGATTCTGTCAGAAAAGAAGATCCAGTATCAGGTAAACGGTACGTGGTTGATGTACTCCAATTACAGCGACTGCGGATATGAGGAAATCAAACAGGAAGTATTGGATTCTGGAAAAGTAATCTACCATAGACGGATTACGCAGATGGGTCGGGAGTTTATTCTTGGCCTGTTTGAGAAAACAGCATGATGAAAAAGGGAGAATTGCCATGATTAAGAAACTTTTCAATCTATACATAAGGCATAAGACAAAGAATCTTACAAGGATTCCACTGTTTACAATGACTTTTAACTGGCGGAAATTCCAGAAAGAGGGAAGAGAAGGCAGTTGCATAATGTATACGATACATCCGGACATTGCAAAAGACCCAATCTTGAAAGAAAAACTCAGTGAATGTGTGGATCATATCCGTAACAATTACGATATGGAAACATTTACCAAGATTTGAGGGGAGGAAACCATGAGGATTGAAGATATGAAGAACTGGACGGTAGATCAGCTGAAGAAAGAAGTTGTCCGACTATCTGAAGAATGTGAGAAAAGACAGCATGAAATTTTGGATTTACAAGAACGCCGGATTGAGCTGGAGAGAGATTTTGCCAAAACGGTAGAAGAGAACAGAAAGGCACATGAAGATCTCGATCGTGCTAATAAAGTCATTGAAACAGCTGCATGGGTGAAAGATGGAACCATAGATCTTCCGTTCTGCGATGCACCGAAAGAACTTGAACATTATCGGAAATTGTACCAGGCGAGCAATGTTCGGATTAACGAACTGACGATAACTGTTAATACGCTGGTTGATATGCTAGCAGATTTAAGAAGCGCCTTTGAACTTAGGAAGACGTGCAATTAGGAGGAAAATAAGCTGATATGGGCGAGAAAGATGAATTGAAGCGGATCTTTATAGGAGAAAAAGAGATAGATACATCAGGAATACCGGAGCTTCCGGGAGATTTGATTAATTATTCGCTGCAATCTGTCGGAAAAGAGTTAGGGTTTAGAACGGAATTTGTTTTGTCAAAAGAATTACTTTACTCGTTGCTTTTAACAAATCGAATTAAACAAAATAATTTCCGCAAAATGCACGGATTCCCCAAAAAGCGCAAGATTGCAGGACGAAAAGGAGTGAGAAAATCAGATGAGCATTAAATCAGCGTTCGAATCTGAGGGGATAGATTTCTCTCAGGTAATGAACCCACCAGAGCCGTGGGACGGACAGGCGTTAATAAAAAACATAAAAGGAAGCGTATGGGCGTGCTGCCCGTTTTGCCAGAAAAAAGCACTTCTGATTAGCCCAGAGACAAAAATTCGGCATCTTAAATTGAAATGCAAGGGTAGTAACTGCAAGAAAGAGTTTGAGGTGAATATATGAAATATGGTGTAGTGAATTATCCCGTTAAGGTTATTGATGAAGAAATCATTAATGCACTGGCAGACATTGAAATACATCATGAAGAAGATAAACGAATTGTTTTGGTAGAATGCGTTATGAATTACACCCAACTTCCAGAAGAATGTATTCTTGAAATTGGATATCTTAAAAGAAAATTCAAACTCGTGCATATCGACTCAGCTACAACAGGATCTGGAATATATAAACTTAAATTCATGTTTGAGCGAGCAGAATACATAAATGAAAAAGACGAGTGGCGGGATTTATTTAGAAGCATTGTGAGGTGAATGTATGAATTCAGTATTTATATTTCTAGTGATATGTGGAGCAGTGGCAGTATGGTTTCTGCTTTACAAATTATTTCAGCCACTAGGTAAATTATTGAATCACATTGGCAGAAATGCTATTGATGAGTTAAATAAAGATGAAAGTCAAAAAGAGGAGGACAAGGAATGAAGAAAGGACTTTTAGGTGGAATCGGATTAGCTGTTGCGATCATTGCAGGACTTATATGCGTTGCAAAGTGTAGTGTAAGGGTTCCTGCCGGTTACATTGCGGTCGAGTACAAAATGAACGGAGGAATCTCTAAGAATGTACTTACACAGGGATGGCATTTGATTTCACCTACAGTAAAAACTTCACTGTATTCTGTTGGAATCGAACAGTCTTATCTTACATCTGAGGATAAAGGCGATTCTCCAAAAGACGAAAGTTTCAAGACGCCAACAGCAGATGGCAAATCTCTTTTAGTTGATTTGGAATTTTCGTACAAATTCGATCAAAACAGAGTAACCGATGTATTTACTCAGTTTAAAGGTCAATCCGGGGAATCCGTGAAAAATACCTTTATTAAACCAAAGATGAAAGCATGGACACAGGAAGTAACTGCAAAGTATCCAGTAACAGATGTTTTCGGCGATAAGCGCCAGGAACTGAATGAAGCACTTGACGAATATCTTAAACAGAAGTTTGAACCATACGGAATTATTATTGATACAGTAAACTTTACTTCTATTTCTACTGATGATGAGACACAGGCTGCAATCCAAAAGAAAGTAAATGCACAGCAAGAGCTTGAATTGGCCAATATTGAAGCTAAAACAGCCAAAGTACAAGCCGATAAAGATAAAGAAGTTGCACTGATTGCTGCTGAACAGGAAAAAGAAAAAGCAGCTATACAGGCAGAACAGTCCAAAATTGATGCAGAAGGCAAAGCTGAAGCTATTAAGATTAAAGCTGAAGCCGAAGCGGAAGCTAACAGAAAGATTGCAGAATCACTTACTCCTGAACTGATTGAAAAACAGAAGATTGATAAATGGAATGGCGAGGTTCCGAAGATTCAGGGAAGCAACACTTCTACTATCGTAGATACAAGAGATATGACAGCTGATGAGAATGCTGAATAATAAATAAACCAGTCAGAGAGCCACATGAGAGCCAGACTAAATCCTAAGAAGAAAGGAGGTCTGGCTCTATTTTTATGCAGAAATTTACAGAAGGCTCATTTGAATGGTATCGGGCAGTCTTAAATCAAATCATCAGTGGAGATATGTCTGTTTACCAGAATCAGAAAGACTGCCTTGATCTGTTATTAAACATGAACATTGATTTGCCGTTTACGGAGAATTTAGAAGCACGGCAAATGGCAATAAAAGTAAGTAAGTATGCTCATAACGTAGCCGCAAGACAAGCTGCATTGACGGGAAGCGGTAATTTTGATGATATCTACTGGCAGTATTTGCTGCTGGAAGCTCCATGGCTATTTGAGAGTTATTTGTACTACATGGAAAAGAACAGACAATCACGAAGAAAATTCTATGAGCCGAGAAAAAAGACATTAAATGTTCTCGTACAGGATTTGCAGGACTTAGAGGACGGAAAGATTGAGTTTCTTGGCGTGTCTATGCCACCCCGAACCGCAAAGTCAACCACCTGTATATTTTTCCTGTCCTGGATAATGGGTAAACGCCCGAACAGCCATAACGCTATGAGCGGTCACAGTGGAATCCTTGCCGATGGATTTTACGGAGAAATACAGAACCTTATTTCGACACCAGAATATACTTTCAATGAAATCTTTCCGTCTGCAACCCTTGAAAAGAAGTCGGCAGAGAAGAAAGAAATCAACCTTGGCGCACCGGACCGATTTTCAACACTGACTTGTCGTGGTATTGATGGAACATGGACAGGTTCCGTAGATATATCTTCAGACGGTTACTTATATGTGGATGACCTTGTTCGTGACAGAACTGAATCATTAAGCCCAACACGTCTGGAAAACCGGTATCAGGATTATCTGAACGTTCTGGTTGACCGTAAAAATGACGGTGCACGAGAATTAATGGTCGGAACACGATGGAATGTCATGGATCCTCTTGGAAGAGTGGAGACTGAAAAGAAAAATAATCCACGGTACCGCTTCAGAAAAATTCCGGCATTGAATAAAAACGGTGAATCCAACTTTGATTATGACTACGGAGTAGGATTTTCCACAAAATATTACGTGGATATGAAGTCAAGGCTGGATGCTAATGAATGGCAAGCCAAATATCAGCAAAATCCATTTATCCGTGAAGGAATCCTTTTTCCGGAAGATGGACTTCGGTACTACAATGGAATACTTCCGGAAGGTGATAGCCGTGTTGTTACTGCCTGTGATGTTGCATGGGGCGGTGGAGATAGTCTTTCAATGCCTATTGGGCGAGAATACGAAAATGGAGATATCTATATTTTTGACTGGGTATTTAACAAAGGAACGAAAGAAGTTACCCTTCCACTTGTTGTTGGAAAAATCATTGGAAACGAGATACGGCAGATTAACTTCGAGGCAAACAACGGTGGTGACATGTACAAGATGTATGTGGATGAAAAACTTAAAGAACAGAAGTACAAATGCAGCTGCACATCAAGCCGTGCACCGGGAAATATGGAGAAAATGTCTAAGATCATCGCATATTCAGACGACATAAAAAGAAACTTTATTTTTCTGGATGAAGAACATCGGAGTAAAGAGTACCAAGCCGCCATGGACGAACTTACTTTCTTCGTTCAGCTCGGAAAGAATGTGCATGATGATGCACCGGACGGTCTTACTCAGCTTCAGATGTTTATAGAAAAAGGAAATGTAGGTACAGTGACAGCCATGCGCAATCCATTATGGGGAGGAAGAATGAGATGAACACACGACAATATCTTGAGCAAGTGCAAGATTCTGATAGAAAAATACAGAACAAAATACAGGAAGAATACCGCTTAAGGCTTTTGGCAACCAGTATATCTTCTTTTTCAAATGGAGATAAAGTGCAGACTTCCGGCGGAAAAGACCGTGTTGGTGATGCTGTAACCAGAATTGTTGAATTGCAGCAGGAAATAGCATCTGATGTCAAGGAACTGGCAGAATTGCAAATGAAAGTTTCCGGAGATATCAATGACATGGAAAACTCCATGTACTCATCCTTACTCCATAAAAGATACATAGAATTTAAAAATCTGGTCACGGTTGCAGACGAGATGGGATATTCCGTACAGCATATCCGTTCCTGCCATGGAAAAGCTATTGAAGCTCTACGAAAACAAAAGCATTTTGAAAGTTAATATGTTTTAATATGGAATCATATGTTCTATGTATAATATAATGTAACCTGTAAAACGAGCATCGGAGAATAATCCGGTGCTTTTTTAATGCCCAAAAATGGGAGGTGTAGGCAGTGGGCAGAAATAAAATGAATTTCATTGACTTATGTCGGGGCGAGTTTGGCCGCAAAATTGCCTATACCGGTGTAAGCCAGATTACAACAGCAAATGTCAGAAAAGTTATTTCTGATACAATCGGTACTCATAACCGGAATAGGGTAATGATTGACTATTTGTACCGGTATTACAAAGGAGATCAGCCGATTCTCTATAGAGAAAAAGTGGTGCGACCGGAAATCAACAACCGTGTATGCGAGAACCATGCACTGGAAGTTGTCCGCTTCAAAGCATCACAGACGTACGGCGAACCTATACAGTATGTGTGCAAGAAGAAAAAAGCTACAGAAGAAGCAAATGAGCAGGTAGATCTGTTCAACGACTATCTGGACGAAGCGAATGCAGAAGCTAGAAACATTGAACTAGGTACTTATCAAAGCGCTGTAGGAACCGCATACAAAGCAATTTTGAAAGAAGATGACTGGACAAATGACGGTGAGTTACCGCCATTCCGGATTTTTATACCGTATCCGGGGGATTGTTACATTGTTTATTCCCGGAAGACCGGAAAAGCGATGCTCTCGGTTCAGATTCTTAAAGATGAGAATGAACAGCAGTATTATTTATGCTTTTCGGCAAAACAATATTTTGAGATTCAGAATGGACAGATTACAAAAACCGGCATTAATGGTTTTGGTGGCATCCCGGTAGTTGAGTACCCGAATAACCACGATCGCCTTTCTGATATCGAGATCGCGATAACCATGTTTGACACTATGAACAACATGCAGTCAAACAGGATGGATGGCGTAGAGCAGTTCGTACAAGCTCTTATGAAGTTTAAGAACTGTGAGATTGATGAAAGTGAATTTCTGAAAATGATTAAACTCGGCGCTATCTCTGTAAAGGATACTGGAAATGGTTGCCAGTCAGATGTTGACCTGATGACCGCTGAATTGAATCAGACGGAAAGCCAAGTTGCAAAGGACGATATCTACAGCAACATGCTTATTGTTGAGGGAATGCCGGATAGGCAGCAACAATCGTCTGGCGATACCGGTCAAGCTGTATATCTCAGAAACGGATGGGATTTTGCAGAACGTAGAGCGAAACTGGATGAGCCATTTATCCGGGAGGCTGAGAAAACAAGTGCCAGAATCATTCTGAATATCATCCGACAGACCACAAAGGATATTTCAATCTCAACAAGAGATTTTGATGTAAAGATAACCAGAAACCCGACAGATAACATGCTTGTCAAAGCGCAGGCCCTTGATTATCTATTTAAAAATAAAATTCATCCGCTGATTGCATTGATTACTTGCGGACTTTTCAGCGATCCACAAAAGGTATATGAAATGAGTTTGCCTTATCTGGGAACTGTATATCCCGAACTGGCAGACCCGGACGCAGAAATGCAAAAAGCACAACAATTGATTGATAAAAACAGTCAGAATCCGGCTGAAATTGATTCAATGGTAAATTCTTCAGCCATCAATCAAAACTCGTAAATTCAATTATCAAAGGAACCAAGGAATAACATCTAAGGTTCCTTTTTTAATACACAAAAATAATGCAACAGCCCGTGAGCGTAAATCGGGTACAGATCATGTGCGGAGCGAACCGTGTGAAAAAAGTGTGATGGTCTGAAAGAAAGGAGATTTCTATGACAAGAGAACAGGCAAAACAGGTACTTATTGGCTTTGGAATCGAGGAACCGTCTGAAGAGCAGGTGACTAAATATCTTGATTCTGTTGAAACAGAGACAAAGAAAGTGAAAGAAAAAAACACTTCTCTGAAAGAAAAAGCTGATAAAGCAGATGACCTTCAAAAGGAGCTGGATGATTTGAAAGCCCAGAATATGACGGATGCCGAAAGACAAGAAGCAGAGAGACAGAAGGAAAAAGCAGAAAACGAAAAGAGAATCTCTGATTTGGAAAAAGCACTTGCTGAATCTAACAGGAAAGCACTTTCCAGTGAGATTACGTCTGCTTTCGCTAATGCGGGACTTTCCACAGAAACATACGCAAGTGCTATCAAAGCATTTTCCTCTATGCCGGCAGATAAGTCTGAAGACGTAATGAAAGAGGTCAAAACTTTTGTTGATGGAATTTCCGAAGCGAATAAAGCAGCTCTGGATAACGCTAAATCCGAATGGGAGAAAGCAGTTCTCGATAATACTCCGAATCCGGGCGGCGGAAATTCAGACAAGGGACAGAAAAAAGACGACAACGATAGTCCAGCAGCTAAGTACGTGAAAGCTTACTCAGCACGCATGAACCCTAAAACTGAACCGGCGGATGATAATGCACCGGTTAATTTTTAATCAAGTAAAGGAGATTTAGATTATGGCTTTTATGAAAACAAAGCAGTATGAGTCCACTCCAAATATTCTCGAATCCGAGGTTGGACTTGTTCTTAAGACCTACACCGCAGATGCAACAAACGCAACAGCAGTAAATGACAAGAAAATCATCAAAGCAGGTTCCGTATATCCAACAAATGGGGCTGGTGCAAAAGGAATCGTATTTGAAGATGTTGATATGACAGACGATGCTAAAAGACCGATTTCCGTGATCGTAGCAGGACGTGTCCTTGAGAAAAGACTGCCAGTCACAGTCAATGAAACTGCAAAAACAGAGCTTACCGCACAGGGAATTGTTTTTGTAACCACTACAGACCCAGTATTTTAAGGAGGTATAACTACTATGCCATACAATGTATTAGAAGCTATCACAGCAGAAGAAAGATTAAATTTCGCTCAGAACTTTTCTGTAGCGAGACCAGGTATCCTTGATACCATTTTCCCGGATGTAAAAACACCGTATTGGAAAGCTGAGTATTACAGACTTATGGCTGGACAGCGACTGCCAGAGGTAGCATTTGTTCATGCTCTTGATACTGAGGCAGAAATCGGTTCCAGACCGGGATTTGAGAAAGTTCTGACTGAGAAACTCTTTATCAAGAGGAAAATCAATCAGTCCGAGCGCCTCCAGGAAGCTATCGAAAATGGTGTTCCGGACAACGAAACTCTTACAAATTTCGTTTTTGACGATGCTGCAAATCTGTTTGAGGGTGTTGTCGGCAGAGCAAACATCATGAAGGGCCAGTTCCTTTCAACCGGTATGGTGAAAATTGATGAAAACAATGTAAAAATGGATATCGATTATGGCGTACCAAGTTCTGCAAAGGTCACTCTTACCAACTGGTCTACAGCAGATGCGGATATCATGGGCGATATTCAGAAGATGGTAACTGTAGCCGAGGATTCCGGATACGTAGTAACAAATGCAGTCACATCTCTGAAGATGATCAACTACATGAGAAACAACACGGCTATGCAGACAGCTGTTCTGGGAGCTGCGAATAAACGTCTCCTTACCAGACAGGAGCTTGCAAATCTGCTCATGCAGGAGTACGGAATCACTGTTGGCCGCTGTGATGAGAAATTCCGTTATAGAAAAGCAGACGGAACTCTGATGACTGGAAGATACTTCAAAGAGGATGTGTTCACTCTCTACGAAGCTGATGCAGGCGGTTCCTTCGGTACTGGACTTTGGGGACCAACACCGGAAGAGAATGAATACAGACAGTTCATCCAGGAAGAGAATCGTTCTTTTGTTACTCTTTCCATGTGGGCTACACAGGATCCGGTTGCCGTATGGACAAAAGCATCCGGTATGTTTATTCCGGTAGCACCGAAAGCCAATGGCGGTATCGTTATCGGTACAAAGGGGGAATAAGCGGGCATAGCCTTGATGAAAACAGCCAGTCACCGTCTGTAGCAAGTGTTACACACAAATATACAGAAAGCGAGCTGTCCAGTATGACTGTGGCTCAACTGAGACAGCTTGCAAGTGACAATGGTTATGCCCTGACTTCCACAAACAAGGCTGGTATCATATCAGAAATTATAGCACAGCAAGGGTAGGTGAAATGGCATGGACGAACAGCTTACAAGTGATCTATCAATGTATCTGGAAGGTGATGAACTGACCGCAAGGATGATTCCCTTAGCAGTCAAAAGAGCTATTCGGTCATTCCAGAAAAAACGCAATTATCCTGAGAGTTATACGGAAGAAAACATCAATAAAGATATGGACAAATGCTATGATTGTATTTTCGATTTGGCTCTTTATTTTCTCGTAAAACAGGGAGTTGAGTTTGAAAAATCTCATTCGGAAAATTCTGTAAATGCAGGATGGAACTCCGAAACAGAGATATTTGTCAATCATGGCGTCTTTCCTTTTGCCAGAGGAATCTGACAGAAAAAGTAGGTTGAGAACGTGACGCATTTCCTCCCAGGCGTTGCTGGGGTACTTCATTATGAGGTGGGAAGAAGTACAAAAAATGTAATGGGAGTGAAGGAGAGTAGCGATGGGATGTGAACAGAATTGCTTTAACGAACACCGCTTAGAAGAATTGGAAAAAGTTGTTCACGAAATAAAAGAGAAGTACTCTAAACGTGACGGTATTTTTTTTGAACGTATCAATGCGCTTGAGACCAAAATTGTTCTTTACAACAATGATCTCGGGCACATAAAAGATACGGTGGATGAAATGAGCGATAATTTAAAATCCCTTATGGAAGCCCCGGGAAAACGCTACGATACGATTGTTGTTTGCGTTATTACGGCCGTGATCGGGGCTATTGTAGGGTTTGCATTAAGCGGTATCTTTCCGGCATAATAAGCAATTCCACTTGTAAGGGAGGCGGTGGGATTATGAATTATACAGACTTTTCAGAAGATGAAAGAAAGTTTTATCTAAGCGAATCCGGGTTTGATTCCCGAGAAAAAGAGTTTTTCCGGTTGAGAGTTTATGAGGAAAAAACGTTGTTTGAAACAGCAGAGATTATGGGGTATAGTCCAAGAACCATTGACCGCATAAACCGAAAAGTAAAAAAGAAGATTGTTAAAGTTGCCCCGATGTACTATCGGGGCTTTTCTTTGTATCATGGCGAAAACATGGCGAAATAGTGTCGTTCAAATACTTAGGTTTCTCTCATATAATATAAGTATAGAGAAAAGCTTACAGAGATGGGAGGAACACACTATGGCATTTTATCCATATTATCCGCAACCATTGAATCCATACCCACAAACACCGGTACAACCGTATCAAGATAGATTGGCACAGTTGCAGAACAACTACCAACAGACAATGCCTTATGGGCAGGCACAAATACAACAGCCGATGCAGCAGATGCCACAGGTTGCTATGCTTTCAGGGCAAATGGTTGATGGCATTGACACTGTAAAAGCAAAGGATGTGGATATGACTGGAAATCCTGTCTATTATCCAAAAACAGATGGTACAGAAATATACAAGAAGCAACTACAGGCAGACGGAAGAAGCAGAATTTTTGTTTACCGACTTCTAAATCCAGACGAACAACAGCAACCGAAATCAGAAGAGAAACAGATTGATATAGAAGCTATGTTTAATCAGCTTCGGAACGATGTTTGTTCTGAGATTTCTGAAATAAAGAACATGTTCCCGACACAAATGTCGGTAACACCGGAAGCCAAGCAGCAGAACGGAGGTAAGCAGAGATGAATTTCAATCCAAATGCCATGATGCAAAAGCAAGTTGAAAGAATGATTTCTCAGAGGTTCGGAAGTGTTGATAACATGATGAACGATATGAGTAAATTTGCAGGAAATAATCCAACATTAAAAAATGCTTTGGATTTGTATAAAAAAGGTGATACAGATCAGTTGCATCAAATACAGCAAAATGTATTTAACGAAAAGCACTTATCACCAGATGGAATTATTCAAAAATTCCTTGGATTATAACACTTCCCCATGATTGGGTGATTTAAAATCGCTACAATTTGGGATGACAGCCGCGGATGTCTCCTATTGTAAATAATATTTAAGGAGACTAAAAACATGATGAATGGTTCTAATTACAGTCTTAGCGACATTGCAGCTGCTACAGGCTCTAATAACCGTGCCAATGACATGTGGGGCGGCGATGGTTTTTCACTTATTTGGCTCGTACTGATCTTCGCAATCTTCGGATGGGGAGGTTTCGGCGGCTGGGGCGGTGGCTTCGGCGGTAATGGTGCGAACGGTGCCGGTTTCCAAGGATGGGCTACACGTGCCGATATCAACGAGGGCTTCGCTCTTAACGATATCCAGAACGGTATCAGAGGTATTCAGCAGGGCATCTGCGACAGCACATATGCACTCAACAATACCATGCAGAGTGGTTTCAACGGCGTGAACGTTGGAATGCTTCAGGGCTTCAATGGCGTTCAGCAGGCAATCAATGCTGATACTGTAGCCGGTATGCAGAATACCAATGCATTACAGTCTCAGTTAGCAAACTGCTGTTGTGAAACCAGGGAAGCAATCCAGGGCATCAACTACAACCTGGCTACCAACACTTGTGCTCTTCAGAACACAATGAACAACAACACCAGAGACCTTCTGGAAAATCAGAACAGCAATACGAGAGCAATCCTTGATTTCCTGACAAATGATAAGATTGCAACATTACAGGCAGAGAACTCTGACCTGAAACGTGCTGCTTCTCAGGATCGCCAGAGTGCACTGCTTACAACTGCAATGGCTTCACAGACACAGCAGTTAATCAACGCAATCAATCCGGCAGCTATCCCGGCATACGTTGTTCCGAATCCGAACACCTACTACGGTGGATGCAACGGATACAACAATGGTTGCTGCTAAGTAACTCACCCTTAGAGGTTGACTAATTCTAAGAGGTGGGTTCCGGCTCACCTCTTATTTGATTGAGAGGTAGAAATATGAGTTGTAAAAATGTTTGCAAGCTCTGCGATCATCTTGTGATAAGCCAAGCTGTTGCGTTTACTGGTGGTAATCTTGTGATTACACTTCCAGCAGGTAGTTATAACAATGGTGAAAAATATTGCATTGTGATTGCACAGAGCATACCAGAAACCACTACGATTAACGCCCCGGTAATGATTCAGATAGGAGCGGGGACAACCCTGTATCCATTACAGAATCGTTGCTGTGCACAGGTTACGGCTTGTGGCGTAAGAACCAGAACGAAGTACGCAACCAGAGTAGCTACGAGTGCAACTGGTGGAGTATTCAAGATGTTAGGGAATCCGGCTTGTAGTCCGAGTAACAATTTGACAGCAATTAATGGTACAGCCCCAACAGCAGATACACCTGTTACACAGGCTGTTAGAAAGGGGGCACTGTAATGCATAAAGTTGCAATGGAAATGGGAAAATGGGCTATGGAAAAAGCCAAGACACATGGCTTCGATAATCTCAGTGCTCAAGACTGGGACGATCTGAAGGACTGCATGGAAGCTGTAAAGTGTGCAATTTGTGCAGATAAAGACTACAGAATCGTAGAAGCTATGGATGAATGCGAACAGGAAGAAAAGTATCTTGGACGCATGGGATATGACAGATATCGTTATTCCAATGGCAGATTTGCCCCGAAAGGCAGAGGAAGCCGTATGGGATATAAACCGTATCTGTACATGGAAGACGATGACTGGATGGACGAGTATCTGAACAATCCAGAGCTTGAACGTAATATGTACCGCATGGGTTATCATCCGGATCGCAGTGACATGAGAATGGATGGAATGAACCGTCAGCAGTCCAGATACGGTGAAACCTACGACAGATACAGCGAGAATCGCAGACACTATCACGATTCCAAAGATGCAGATTCAAAACAGAAGATGGACAGTTCAATGAAAGAGTACACGCAGGATGTTATCCGTACCATGTCTGAGATGTGGTCGGATGCAGATGCGACCCTTAGACAGCAGATGAAAACTGATCTGACTAAGCTTCTTCAACAGATGAACTAAAAACAAGGCCCTTGCTACAGAAATGTGGTAGGGGCTTTTTGGTTTAAAGGCGGTGGTTTTATGCTAAGACAATTTTACATGAACGGGCAAAAATGGAAAGTTCGGTTCACTCATCCGGAGAATCCGGTACTGATTGACCGTACCGGTACTATGACCTGTGCTGTGACGGATGGAAACACAAGAATTATTTGGATTTCTGACGCTATTTCGGGCGAATTTCTCACAAGGGTAGTTCTACATGAGTTGAGCCATGCAATGATGTTTTCGAGCGGATTTCTTAAAGAACTACATAGACTTGTGCCCCGTGAAAATTGGGTGGAAGTAGAAGAATTGATTGCCAATCTGATTGCTGACAAAGCAAGGCAGATTTTTGAAATCGCATATGAGATTGTAGGGGATGAAGCGATACATTTTGTTCCGTATCTGTTGGAACAGGTGGCGTAAAATAGATACTTTCTTAATGAATTAAATGGGAATTCTTACGAACCATTTACGATTGAAACAACTTAATAATTTTCCTCTTTAAACATCAGCAACTTAATGCCTCCCCATATGGTTTCGCTGGCGTTTATCGTCAATGTAGATGTGTCATCACTGTATGTACCCGAAAAAGTCCTGTTTGCCACAAAGTCTGCAATTTTAATAAAATTTACTGTCCGTTTTTCTGATGCAGCATTAATAAAGACAATGTACATAAATCCATTATTTTGTGAAGTCGCTCCGTACATGAGAAACGATGTATAGGTGTTCTTATTAAGCCTAATATTTACAGAAAATGTTGAAAGATTTCGAGTATTAATGAAGACCTTCAAAACTGCAACTTTGAAAGTAAAATTACCTGTCGGATTTCCTAAAAAACAAATGGCCCAATTTTGAGTAGCTTCTGTTCCACTTACTCCACGAGTTACAGTATACTGCCACCCCATTCGATCTTCTGACCAGATTGAGATGATCATGTATTCCGTAACATTAATTTGCAAATCGTATGCTTGTTTTTCGGATTTCGCAGTGATGGTTCTTGTTAAAAACTCTATTCCTGGCAGGTTACTATTTAATTCATTTATATTAAATTAAAAAAGTCCCCAGAACTAAGGAACTGGGGACTGGAAGATTATGAAATCTGGGGATACGTCGTTCCCTGATTTCTGCATAAGAATAACACGAAAATTAATTTCTGTCAATGGAGGGTGTATATATGAGAGGTAGACTTCGCCAAAAACAGTCCATATGGATTTCGACAGTAACAGAAAAAAACAATGGAATGGATAAAACTCTTGTCTATTCAAACCCGCAAAAGAAGAATATTTCAGTATCAGCAACAGCCGGTACGCCAGAAGAACTGTCTGCCGGAATCGTTCCCGACTATGACCGGTACATTACGGTTTTTGATCGAACATTTCAGCCAAAAGAAAGTAACGTCTTGTGGATTGATGTCGTGCCAGAAATCAGGGAAGACGGAACACTAATCCTTGATGGAGATAACAGCCCGACTGTTCTTCCAGACTACAGACTTAAGAGAATCCTTGATACTCAAAAAGGACAAGTTGCCCGATATGGAATAGCGAAAATCGGTGGCAACAATGAGTAGGAAAACAATCCGGTGCAGTTTGAACCATAATTCTTTGCAGTCTGCGATTCAGCAGTTGGAAGCATACCAGAAAGATATACAAAGGAAGAACCAGATTTTCATTGACAAACTGGCTCAAGAGGGAATACAGGTTATCCAGACCACAATGGAATCTGTTCCGACTGAGGAAAAAGGTTCTTACTACACGGAAGTTATTAATAACGGACATGGCGATATTGTTGGTGCAGCAGTCCGGCTTTCTGGGGACAAGGTTCTTTTTATCGAGTTTAGTGCCGGTATTTCTTATGGAACGGACAGCTATCCATTACCGTCTGGCGCTGATTATGGTGTTGGTACTTACCCAGATCAAAAACACGCCTACGACCCAAACGGATGGTGGTATGTGGATGAAAGTGGACGAAAACATCATTCTTATGGTAACAGGGCATACATGCCAATGTATCATGCGGAAGAAGCTATCATTATTCAGATACGACATATTGCAAAGGAAGTGTTTGGAAGTTAAACATCCTATACTAAAATATGGAATCATATGACACATATTTTGTACAATTAAGATGCGAAGCATCTACCGGAAAGGTAGGTGCTTTTTTCATGCTAAAAAATAACTCATAAAAGATAATTGAACAGGCAGGGTGATTAAATGCCGGAAATATTAAAAAACCCGATATCCAAGATATACGAGCGTTGGAATAAAGCGATCGAACCTGTAGTTGGTAAAGGAAATTTTTCAATGGATAGAAGCCAAACTCTTGCATCTGGAAAGAAAGCCTATGCAAGACTTTATATGTTGGGAAATGTTCTGACAGAAGGAGACCTTGAAGGCGATGAATGTGCCACGGTTCCAACTATCCAGATTGAGTGCTTCGCCACGGGTACAGCTCCACTTGCGAAAGTATATCAGATTGACGAAAAAAGTCATCAGTCCATGATTAGCATGGGATTTCGTAGAACTTACGGTCCTGAACTCATGGGTAACGTTGATGATAGCATCAAACGGCTTGTTAGCCGATACACAAGAATTTACACCGGGCAGTTGCTTGGCGAATGAAAGGGGTGAGATAGAATGGATCAGATCATGAACTATGTGAAACCGGAACTCCTGGTTGTAGCTGTAGTCCTGTATTTTGTAGGCGTATTCCTCAAACAGGCTGAAACCGTAGCTGACAAATACATTCCTGGAATCCTTGGACTTCTGGGCGTGGTTATTTGCGGAATCTATGTTTTCGCTACATCTACAGTCACAGGCGGTCAGGAAGTCGCAATGGCAATCTTTACCGCAATCACACAAGGTATTCTTGTCGCAGGACTGAGTACTTATGTGAATCAGGTCATTAAACAAGTAAGCAAAGAAGAGTAGAAGGGCGGTGATCCTTTTATCTCCCGGGCACAGGGTTACGTGTCAGAGCCGTAATGGCTCTTTTTTATTGCAATAATTTATAGCCGAAAGGCGGAAAGGAGCCAATATGGCATCAGGAAATATCGCAGGAATCAGTACCGTTGGTGCTCTTACCGGTTATGCAGTAGAGACAGTAGCGGGAACAAAACCAGAAAAATTCAAACTGCTTCACAGAATAAATGCTTCTGATGAAATCGCTATCGACGTTGAGACTATCGATGCATCTGCTCTCGAAGACGAAATCGAGAGAACTATCGCAGGCCGTGGTTCAACCGGCGGTACATTCAATGTAACTGTAAACGTTATAGACGAAACAATCAAAGAGTGGGAAGACCTTATCAGTGCTTACAAAACAGCTCATGCAAGTGGTCTGTCTATGTGGTATGAGGAATATTACCCGGCGCTTCAGAAAGCATTTTTCACCAAAATCGAGCCACCGACTATAATTCCTAAACCGGCAAGAGATCAGAATGGTCTTCTTACTGTTGACATGTCTCTGACTATCAATGAGTATGTCGGCCCGGATACAGCAGTTAAGCCAACTGAAGGCGAATAACAAATATATCTAACTGGGAGGAAAAGATATTATGTATAAACTTTTAAAAATTGGTAGCAAAGAGTACAAACTGGAATACAGCATTGAGGCGTCTCTTTACGATGATTGCGTCAAAAGTGTAATGAACACGCTTCTGGCGACAAGCGGTGGTGTGGACAAAACTCCGGAAGAAATGATTTCCGGCATGGCAAATATCCCGAACACAGCATTAACCGTGTTTTATGCAGGGCTTCTTCAGTATCATGGTGACAATCCAGATGCAGACGGTTCTGTCCCGAATCTTGCAACTGCAAAGAGACTTGCAGTGCAGTTTATTCAGGAACATAAGGATGATGAGCAGGGTAACTTTTACGGTATCTTCGCCATGTGTCTTGACCAGATGGAGAAAGATGGTTTTTTCAAGCTGACCGGTCTGGAGACACTCATGGACGACATGAACATGTCAACCAAGCCGAAGAGAGCTCCGAAGAAGCCGACAGATCACCAGAAAAAAGCTACAGCGAAATAATCTGGACGGAGTTATATCCGGCGGCAGTTCGCATCGGAATGAGCCGGAAAGAATTTCTCAGAAGTACCATACGTGACCTTCAAATAAGGATACGTGAGTACGAGAAAAGTAAACGTGATGAGATAGAAACTCAGGTAAAACTGATTGAATATCAGTCATGGCTTTCCGGCTTATATGTGAAATCTGCGGTAGCAAGTGCGCTTTCTGACAAAGCAAAATATCCAGATAAACCAATCACAGAAAAAACAAAGAAACCACAGATTGAAGAAAAAACAGATGTTCCGAAACGATCTGAAGCTGAATTGAAGCAGGAGGAACGTTACTACGAACTTCTGATAAAAAAGGCAAATGCGAATATAGCTGAAATAGGAAATGAAAAGGGCAGGCAAGATAAATAAAAAGTCTTGTCTGCCCTTATTTTTTTTGATTAAAAGGAGGTGTTTTTTGTGGCTGATAATACCATTGATACCCTTGATATACAAATAAACAGTAGTACCAGGAACGCTACAAAAGCATTGGGAAATCTGGCTAAAAAGTTAAAAGATGTTGACACAGCACTGGGAAACGTCAATACCGGCGGACTTAGAAACTATGCTCGTGAAATCGGAAGAGTATCATCGGCTTTACAGACCTTAAACAAAACAAAAGTTAGTGTTCCGGACTTATCTGGATTAACCGGTCAGCTTCGAAGCTTGTCAAAGGTTGACTTTACGACACTTGGAGCGAGTACGAAATCTTTGCAGAATCTGGCTGCCGGATTAAGTTCTTTAAAAGGTGCTTCAAACATTTCGATTCCAAAGATTGATACAAAAAACGTTAAGTCAGCAGTAAACGCTATTCAAAAATTTCAAGAAATTGATGCTGTGAAAATGCAGCCAGCAATAACCGGTGTTGAAAAGATTGCTAGTACCATGAACGCTCTTAACGGAATGAATTTCAAAGATTCTAAAATCACAAATGTTATCAATTCCTTAAGCCGACTTGCGGCAGCAGATATGAGCGGATTTGACACTTCAAAGATGGGAGAAATCATCAAGAGCATCGATAGTTTAAACGATATTGAGGATGTATCTTCCAGTGTCAACCGGTTTGTAGGTTCACTGGCGAGACTTGCTAATGCCGGAGGAAAAGCAGACCAGTCAGCGGCAGGCTTGAAAACCCTTGGAAAGAACTTAAGAAAAGTTATTAATGGTATGCTGTTTACAGTAAAGCCCTCAGAATCCATAAACATGTTTGTGCAATCCATTTCACGGTTAGCGAATGCAGGTGACAAAACTGGTAAAACAGCGTCGCAATTGGAGAATTTAGCCGCAGAAGTGAAGAAATTCTTTACCGCCATGCAGGATGCTCCGCAGATCAGTGAGAATACACTGAGAATGACTGAAGCCCTCGGGCAGTTGGCGACGGCCGGTGGAAAAGTAGGAACTGCTACGAACACTGTGGTCAATTCCTTTAACAAGCTTTCCTCTATCGGTTCAGGGCTTTCTTCGTTACTTGGTGGAGTAGCAACAAAAGCAAAGAGCGGACTGGGATTTCTAGCAACCGGAATATCCAATCTGGTCAACAGGAGCAGTGGGCTGAAAACAGCATCTTCCAATGTAGGCTCTTTTATTAAGACCGTCCTTGGCTTCAAAGCTGCTTCAGCTGTAATGAACAAATTCAGCGAAGCTATGGGCGGAAAAGGGATCCTTGAGATCGGCTCCGATATCGCTGAGGTTGAGAATGTTGTAGATGTTGCTTTTGGAAGCATGGCAGATCAGGCATACAAGTTTGCATCTACGGCGACAAAGCAGTTCGGACTGTCGGAACTGGCAGCAAAGAATTACTCCGGAACCATGATGGCAATGCTGAATGCTTCTGGAGTAGCGCAGGAATCAGCTGCGAAGATGTCAACAACTCTTGCAGGATTAGCCGGAGATTTGGCATCTTTTTACAACATTGATACTGATACCGCCTTCTATAAAATAAGGGCGGGCATTTCGGGTGAAATCGAGCCTTTAAAACAGCTCGGAATAAATCTTTCGGTCGCCAATTTACAGGAGTATGCGTTATCACAAGGCATTACAACAGCCTATAATTCCATGACACAGGCGCAGAAAACAATGTTGCGTTATAACTACATCATGTCAGTTACAAGTGCGCAACAGGGGGACTTCGCCAGGACAGCCGGCACATACGCCAATCAAGTACGTCTCCTTACTATGAATCTTCAGTCCCTTGCATCTGTTATCGGGCAGGGCTTAATCGCAGCAGTTCTTCCGGGAATCCAGGCTCTTAATGCCTTAATGTCAAAACTTATGCAGGCTGCGGAAACATTCCGTAACTTCATGTATGTTCTGATGGGGAAAAAGATTAAAGGTTCCACAAGCGGGGTAGTGAATGATCTTGCCGGACTGGAAGATTCCGCCGCAGATCTTAGCGGATTACAGGATGCCGGAGATGCAGCAGCTTCCGGACTGGACGATGCTACTTCATCAGCAAAAGCTCTGAAGAAAGCTCTTTCTGTTCTTCCATTTGACGAACTGAATCAGCTGACAGATAATTCAAGTTCATCCGGTTCAACACCTGGTACCGGAAAGGGTAAAACTGGAACCGGTGCAACACCGTCATTGGGTCTTGGCGGAATCACAAACCAGATAGACGATGCTCTGAACAAAGAAGAAACCCCTATCAATAAATGGGCTGAAAAAATCCGTAAAGCTTTTCTTAACCATGACTGGGAAGGACTTGGAAAGACCATTGCAGATATGCTTAATATCGGAATCCGGAAGATTTATGATGTTATTAGTTGGAGTAATGTGGGCCCGAAAATTGCTGCATTTTGTGATGCTTTTACTCGATCTTTTAACAGCCTTGTCGAAAACATTCACTGGGATAGATTAGGGCGTACTGTCGGTGCCGGTATCAACACTTTAGTCAACACCTTTGAGCTTCTGATCGGCCCGGGTGGCATTGACTTCGTAAACATTGGTAACAAACTGGCAACTGGACTTCGTGGAATGATTGATGAAGTTAACTGGCCGAACCTTGGTCAAGTCCTTGGCAGTGGCTTTATGATAAGCTGGAATATTCTGGACGGTTTTGTTCAGAAGATGTCAAAAGAGAATAATGCCGGGCTGACTGGTTGGGAACAGTTAGGAACTGCGGTTGCTGATGCCATGAATGGAGCTTTTGGGCGAATTTCGTTTTCAAAGATAGCCACTACGATTGCGACCGGATTAAACGGTGCATTTCAGACATTGGCTGCATGGACGCAAAAATTCAACTGGGACGGATTGGTAACTAATATTTCCAACGGAATCAATACTTTTATCGGAAAGTTCAAGTGGAAAGAGAACGGAACATCCTTAAACACTTTCATTACTAACTTACTGAATGCCCTGGTTGATATCGCAGAAAAAACAGACTGGGAATCCTTTGGAAGAGGCATCGGACTATTCCTTAGTCAGATAGACTGGGGAAGCCATTTAAAGGATTTAGCAACAGTATTACTGGATGTTTTGGGCGGTATTTTTTCTGGATTAGGAGAAACTACAGCCGGTAAGTTTGTAGTTGCGTTTGCCGGTGTAGGATTGGTGTCAAAGGCAGATACCCTGGTATCATCTATCTTAGTTGCTATGGGAAAACTGCCGACCGGGACCAGTGCTACGGCAACATTACTGGGGACAGCACTCAGCAAAATAGCAACCGCCTTTTCAACCAGTACATTAGGCACAGCTGTTGGAGTTTACGCTCTGGAAGCTGTTGATAAATTGAAAGCAATCCCGACTACCATAACAACACAGATTGCTCCGAAAATCCTTGAAGTTATAACTACCAAACTTTGGCCAGCTGCAACTGCCTTCGCTGGTTCAATTGGAACTTGGATTACAGGAACTTTTGCACCAGCTATGGCAACAGCGTTTTCTACATTGGGCAGCGTACTGTTCAGCCCGATAGGTTTAGCTGTTATCGGAGCTGTTGTCGGTGGATTCCTGCTGTGGCAAAATTGGGATACAGTCACGGAATTTGCCGGTAAAACTAAGGAAGCAATAGAAAATGCGTTCAGCACTGCCGGAACTTGGCTTTACACACATGGCTCAAACCTTATCAATGGACTTTACAACGGCGCTAAAAACGTGATTTCCACTGTTGGAACATGGCTTAAAACAAATATCTCGGACCCTATTATCAACGGTGTTAAAAACCTTTTCGGTATTCATTCTCCGTCTACGGTTTTTGCTGAGATTGGCGGGTATTTGATATCTGGACTGAATCAGGGAATCTCTGACAGAATCGGAAGCGTGATTGATACGTTCACAAACATTAAGAACACCGTAACCGGCGTGTGGGACACTATTAGTTCAAAGACCAAAACAGCATGGGATTCAATCGGCTCAAAAATTAAAGGAGCTTGGGATACCATTACTGGACAGACTGAAACCAATTCTGCATCCGCAGCTACAAGCGCTGAAAAATCCTTCAGCCGTGTAAGCACATCTGCGACAAAGAACTGGGGAAATTCTTCCCGTGAAGTAACCAAAAACGTCCGCCAGATGAAGGTTGACGCAAGTACGGAACTCGGCAGAATGGACGAAACCGTCCGCAGCCACTTTGGAAGCCAGTACAGAATCGCTCTTGGCAAATGGCAGAATCTTGGAAGGGATATATCTTCTTACATCCGGGGGACCATGGACACGAGCATCGGCGGTGCGATCAACGGTATAGTTAATACAATTAGTCGAAATTTCGGAGATATGTACAGTATCGGGCAAACGGCTATGCAGAATCTCCGAAACGGCATGGAGTCAATCAACATCAGAACTCCACATATTTCTATGGATTACACTGATTGGCAAGAGGGGCAGACCCACAAGTGGCGGTACAATTCGAGAGTTGACTGGTATGCTAAAGGTGGTCTTTTCAATGCAGCATCCGTGATCGGTGTCGGTGAAGCCGGAAAGGAAGCAGTCCTTCCGTTGACCAATAAACAGGCTATGAAGAGCATTGCTGACAGCATCACCGGGAACATGCCGGACGGAAGCATTGGACTGGGCAAGGAAGAAATGACACAGGCGGTAACACAGGGCGTTGCCATGGCAATGATGAACATGAACACCGGCGGAAACTCATCTCCACAGTACATTTCCAACACGATCAATCTGGACGGACGTGCTATTGCGAAAGCTGTCACAAAAGCCCAGAACGACAACAACCGACGCAAGAATCCCAGCCCAGCATGGTAAAAACCATTGCGTTTTCTGCCGGGTTGCGGTATAATAAATGAGTAACGAGTAGCACCTATATCTTGTTATATTGTACGAAAAACAAAATATTGAGCAGACTTTTAAGATGATATTTACTTGGGTTGAAACAGTGACCCGTTTCCCGTGATACCGTCTTGGAGTCTGCTCTTTTTTTGTTTCCAAACTGGTAAAACCAACAGGCTAGACCGATCATCGAAAAGCGTAAACCGTAATGCGCCTGCCTGTTGTTTTTATAAATTACGGATTCTGGCTATTCATGGCAAACCACAGTGAACCAATACGGAGGTTATCTATTATGAATAAAAAATTATCAGATCTTATTTTATCTACTCAAAGCAATCTTGTTATAAATTCCGAACTAGCAGTAAAAATAGGACTTAATGAAGCTATTGTTTTAAGACAAATTTATTATTGGCTTGAAATTAATGAAAAGTTAAAAAGAAATTATCACGATGGAAAGTATTGGAGTTACAATACCATGGAAAATTGGAGAAAAGAAAATTTCCCGTGGTGGTCAACAAAAACCGTTGAAAGAGCATTTAAAAATTTGGTAAATTCCGGTCTTGTTATTACGGGCAATTATAACAAGGACAGTAGGGACAGAACTAAATGGTATTCTATTGACGAAGATGTTCTTGAAAAAATCTTAAAAGATACTGTTGAAATTTCAACGTCAGATTGTCCGTGTGCAAATAGACAAAATGACGAAATGCACACCGACAATTCGACAGAAGCATTACCAGAGACTACTTACAGAGAACACTACACAGAGAATACAGATAAAGACTTTATTTTAAAAAATAAAGAGAAAAAGACTTTATCAAATAATGATAAAGGTTCAAAGACTTCTGCTTCTAATAATATTAATATATTAAATATAAATAATATACCCTCACGGACAACCGAGCAGAAGGAAGTGTACCGCAAGCAAAAACAGAAAAATCGTTCTGAGAAATACCGGGACGAAGATGTACCACAGATTTTGTACAATAAGTTTAATTCGCTGTATGGTGAACAGGAGAACATTCTGGAAGATCATGACATTTGTCTGACCATGGCAGTTATCGCTTATTACTTCAAGCAGTACCGGGAACACATGAGCGAACAGCATATAATGATTTCTACCAAATACGCAAATCAGTTCATGGGAGTTATCATTGGCGATGATTCACCACTTCTGAAAGCGGACGTGGAAGAAAAGGATGAACTCCGGTTCTATCAGGACATGATAGATGAGTTTTTTAAATCAGACCTTGGCCAGCGAAACGGAAAAAGCTTTGACCGTCATATCTGGCTGTTCTTCAGCGAGGAGAATCAGAGAATCTTGTGTGAACGAGTAAAACAGAAATGGGATAACCAAGAATACATTGACTAAACCAATTCAAAATCCGTTTGAAATACCGTAGGTGATAATTTCCTCACGCAAACGATTCAAATTGATTCTAGCCAAAAACATTACAGTAATTGATTATAAGCTCAACATACAGGAGAAGCACATGGACTTTAAAACAAAATATTTTGCTATCTGGCAGGAAGTGTGGGGATTGCACAAGAAATACTGGCAAATCCCGATGGATTACTCTGAGATGTGGAAACAATTCGCAGCTGAAGCGGAAGCCCTCAGGAGCAGATATGTGGGAGCGCCGGAAGAACATTTCGTGGGGAAACTGATTCTTGCCGTGACAAATGAAGTGGAAAACGTTTCAAAAACACTTGAATGATAATTTCCACAAATAATACGCTAGAATTGATTCTGGCTTAAAATAATACAGTAATTAATTAGAAAGTGAGAAAGAAATGAGTAGACTTGGAAAAGAAATGCCGGCAGAATATTCTGATCAGTTTGATGAACTGAGACAAAACCGGTGCGAAACAAGCTTTTACAAATACGGCACTGCAAAAGATAATTTCGGCGAGAAATTGGTAAATGCCATAGAATCTCATGATATGTGCATCAAAAAATATCTTAAAACCGGCAACACGGAGTATCTTTGCGATGCTGCGAATTATCTGATGTTCGAATTTATGTACCCACAAAAAGACGGTGCTTATTTCAAGGCTACTGATAGTGGCGAAAGTGCCGGAGTAGCAGGAACACCGATAAATCAGTTAAAGGAGAAATGGTAAAATGAAGAAAATCAAAATTATGTTACTTGCAATCTTATGTCTATGTCTTATCGGTGGAACTACAGGATGCGCTCTGATGGACGATGCTATTAATGACATCAAAGGCGATCTGGTTGGAAATGGATATACAATCCGCACCTATGACAACTACGGTCAAAAGGTCATGACCACGGTCGGCGACAAGATCAATATTCAGGGCAATCCGGTTGAGACAACTTCTTACAACAGTGATGGAACCGTGGTCAGCGGATACGAGCTGTCATCCGTGATCACAATCAATATTGACGGCAAGGAAATCCAGAGCTGCGGCGACACCTGCATATTTGAGCAAGATGGCCTGGAGCCGGATGTGGATTTTAAGCAGACTGATATTTACAGTCAATCTACGGAAAAACTTTCTGACAATACTTACGTTGCCGGGATCGTAAATCAGTACAAGAATTATTTTGGAAAATCCAGAGTTGTTGTGATTAAATCTCAGCTAGGACAACCTATTACAGCATATTCTGGTGACGAAGTATACTGGAAAATTCCGAAGAAGTTGCCGAAAATGACAAAGCTCATGATTGACGGGAAAGCCCTTTACATTCACAGGGCAAACTTCCAGATCATTGACACAGCCTTACTCAAATAAAACGGCTTAAATACGGGCACGATTTTTTTTGAACGATAAAACTCCACGGAAACACAAAAAATGGATTCTGCGTGATTTTACCTAATCAATTACTGCGATTCTCATTGTAGTTTCTCTTTATCAGATGTATAATTGAACTATCAATCCAAGGGAGGAAGAAGAAAATGAAAAGGTGGAAAAAGTTTTCAGTGATTTTGCTGGCAATGATTATGGCACTTGCCATGGCGGTTCCGGCATCGGCGGCAACAGTGAAAATTAACAAAACGAAGGTGACGATTTGCACAGGACAAACGATGCAGCTGAAGATGGTCGGAACAAAAGCAAAACCAAAATGGTTCAGCAACTCAAGAAATGTGATTGTGAATAGCGCCGGAAAAGTAGCAGCAAAGGCCCGAGGAACAGCTACGATTACTGCCAAAATCGGGAAGAGGAGTTATCGGTGCTTAGTGACAGTAGAAGCGCCGAGAATCAGCAGCTCTAACATTTCGCTGTACAAAGGGAAAACGGCACAGCTTAAAATGCTGAATACGAAACAGAAATACAGATGGACATCTTCAAACGCCAAAGTTGTAACAGTTTCGTCAACCGGTAAGATCAGTGGAAAAAATGTCGGAACTGCTTATGTTTCCGCCAGAAGTGCGTCTGGTAAAACATTTAAGTGCAAAGTTACGGTCAAGAACACACCTAGCAAACTTAAGATGCTTTTACCAAATCAAAAAGAGTGTGGAGATGCAGATTTCTTTATTGAATATAATTCTCAAAGAAGTACGAATGGTAAAACCGTACTTATGCAGTTATATAAACAATTTCCAATGGGATATATCAATTTTTCAGCAAATAATGTTGACCGGGAATTAATGACGTATGTCTATATTGACGGAACGCTTTGGGATCAAAATCACGGCACTTCTGTTAGCGGAGGGGGATCATTGGACGACATTTATATAAAATCTGGAACACACGTTGTCGAAATGGTGCAGTTTACAAATAATAATCGTTATGGAAAAGTGAAATCGTATCGTAGAGCAATGTACAAAGTAGTTTATAAATAAAGCTATGGACCGGAGGGAAATCTCCGGTTCTTTCTTTTTGCCCGAACATCATATGTAAAAATATGGAATCATATTACATCAAAAAAGTATAATGAATAATCATAAAGCGTCTATCTTTGATAGGCGCTTTTTTATGCGCAAAAATGAGGTGATTATTCAATGGCAGACGTTTTTATAAAAATTAATGGTGCAGCGATGCCTTGTCCGTCCTCTTTCACATGGGGACTTCAGGACATATCAGCGTCAGAATCCGGGCGTACTGATGACACGATCATGCATAAGAATCGTGTTGGACAGAAGAGAAAACTGGAAATAGGTTGGAACGCACCGGAATGGGAAAAAGCTTGCAAAATCGTGCAGGCGGTCAACCCAGAGTACATTTCTGTTGAATATCCCGATCTCTTGTCTGGAAACAAACACGAAGTCCGAACCTTTTATGTTGGCGACCGGTCCGCTCCTTTTAAATGCTGGTGGGTCGGGAATCAACGGATGGAAGGATTGCAATTTGACTTGATCGAGCAATAGGAGGTGAGAGATTGAGAGATATTTCAGACAGATTTAAGAATGAACAAAATAACGATAACAGGAATTATTTAAAATACGCTGACATAACGCTGACGGATGGGACAGTTATCAATCTTACCAACGCTGATTTTTGGTCAAATGGTATGAAGTTCGAGGATTCCGTGTCTGACGACAACACGTTTAACATCGGGTCCGCAAATATCAATACTTTGAACCTATCAATCAATAACTTTGATGGAAAGTATACAGATTATGATTTTACGGATGCTACGGTGATCTGCTACGTAGGAATCGAACTTGAACCGGAAGATACCAGCGCATTGCTTGATACCACTGGTGATAAGATTCTGGATACGACCGGTAACGAAATCATAGTGCACAAAAATGCTCTGATAGAAAAAATCCGGATATGCACAATGACAGTCATAGATACTCCGTACCAGAACACTACGATTATTGAACTAGAATGTGAAGATAACATGCGGAAGTTCGACCGTGATTATTCTGCAAGTAAGCTGAAATATCCGGCAACAAGGAAACAAATCATACAGGATGCTTGCAAGGTGTGCGGAGTAACACTGGACACACTTAATTTCTATCAGGATTCTTACCAGATACCAGCAAGACCTGATGATGAAGCACTGACCTTCAGACAAGTTATTGCATGGACATGCCAGATCGGATGCCAGTACGCCAGATGCGATAAATACGGCAGATTGACTATAAAATGGTATGACACAGAAATTACCGATGCAAACAGGGCAGTTATAAATTCCACCAATGGTTTTACCCCAAACTTGGACGATGTGGTGATAACCGGTGTGCAGGTAACAGAGTATCTGGAATCCACATCTACGGACGAAGAAGCAAGTTCGTATCTGTACGGAGAAGAAGGATACGTTCTGAAAATCAGTGCAAACAAACTGATTCCGCAAGGAACCGGCGAGGTTGTTGCAAGTATAATCGGTGAAAAATGCGTCGGAATGTCTTTTAGACCGTTTGAAACAGAATGCTTGACTGATATAGTTCTTGAAGCCGGTGATGCTGTTCTAATCACCGACCGAAAAGGGAATAAGTATAAAAGCTATTTGACAAATGTCGTGCTGCAGCCGGGGACGTTTGAACAGATTTCCTGTAATGCCGAAAGTGCAGCCCGGAATAGTTCAAAGACCTATTCGCTTGTAACACAAGCAGCTGTTGACGCTAGAAAATCCGTTTGGAAAGAGCGAACCACCCGAGAGCAGGCATTGCAAGAGTTTAAAGACCGACTGGACAATTCCACCGGTGTTTACACTACAGTCCAGACTCAACAGGATGGCAGCCAGATATTTTACTTACATGATAAACCCACACTTGCGGAATCGAAGGCTGTATGGAAGATGACCGCAGAAGCATGGGGCGTTTCAACCGATGGCGGGCAAACATGGAATGGCGGAATGACCGTTGATGGAGATACGATTGTAAGAATTTTGAACGCTGTTGGTGTTAATGCTGACTGGATTAATGCCGGAGCAATCACGGTAACAGATACCGATGGAAGCATCATCTTCTCTGTGGATATGGACACAAAATCCGTATATCTTGACGGAAGTGTTCAAATTGGTGGGGGAAAATCTCTTAATCAAACATTTGCAAACTATCTCCAAGAAAGTAAGGATTATTCAGACGGAAAACTATCTGATTACGCCGAAACGGTCACTGGCTCACTGGGAGATTTGCAAGACCAGATAGATGGCCAGATTGAAACATTCTACTACGATTATGAACCTACGCTTCAAAACAAACCTGCATCTAATTGGACAACAACAGAAGAACGGAAAAAGCATGAAGGAGATTTGTTCTTTTGGAAGCCGAACAAAGAAACTGGTGAAGGCGGATATGCTTACCGGTTCTTTTATGATTCGACCGTAGGTAAATGGGAATGGGTTCTTGTACAGGACACCGATATCACAAAAGCTCTTGCGGCGGCTCAAAACGCACAGGATACCGCAGATCATAAGCGCAGAGTGTTTGTGACAAAGCCACAGCCACCTTACGATATCGGTGATTTGTGGTCACAGGGAGAAGATGAAGGTGGAGATATCCTTACCTGTACAGTTTCAAGAGCAAAGGGAGCATCTTATGTTCAGTCGGATTGGCAGAAACTGAATAAATATACAGATGATACAAAAGCAGAAGAGGCCCTTGAAGCGGCGTCCTTAGCCAGAAACATGACCATACAGCTTGATAATGACTATCAGGGAATCCCGGTTGACAGCGATGGTAACTATACAGAGTTCCCGGAGTGTACCACAACAGCGACCGTCATGTACGGCACACAGGATATCACAGATAATTGCACGTACACGATTACGACGTCACAGAACATACAGGGAAGCTGGAATAAGGAAACTAAGACATACACTGTCACTGGGCTGACCGCAGACAGCGGATGGGTGAACATCAAAGCCGCATATCTGAACAACCTCGTTGTGTCAAAACAGTTCTCGCTTGCGAAACAGTACGCCGGACCGCAGGGAATTCCGGGCGTTGGAATAGATGGAAAGACAACGTATCTGCATATCCAGTACGCACCGGTACAGAACCCGACAGCGGCGCAGATGAGCAAGACACCAAACAAGTATATCGGAACTTATACGGACTTTTCTGGCGTTGACAGTACCGACCCGAGCAAGTACACGTGGGCGAAATTCGAGGGCGACCAGGGCGTGCCGGGAACACCGGGAGTAAATGGAAAAACGCCGTACTTCCATATCG
>ENA-ORTS01000116-ORTS01000116.1-human-gut-metagenome-genome-assembly--contig:-NODE-116-length-72500-cov-4.413251_pt1 | contig 72500 bp, 86 predicted proteins | sample MGYA00241911_ERZ509186 | MGnify/ENA primary metagenome ERZ509186 (study PRJEB26280, sample SAMEA2338852) | human gut metagenome | biome: human gut; feature: human-associated habitat; material: faeces...
CACAAGGCTGGTAAGTTCTAAAAGGTCGAATAATATAAAGATTTGGCAGGTCTCCGGGAAAACCCGGAGACCTCTTTTATATGATATAATTAAATGGGGTATATAGAAAAAATAGAAGGAAATAATAGTCTGAAGGCAGGTGTGGGTATGAATGTAAATGAGCTGAAAAAGATAATTGAATCCGGCGAAAAGATAAATGTTGAATTTAAATTGTCTGAGAATGATTTGACAAAAGATGTGTATCAATCGGTATGTTCTTTTAATAATCGTAATGGAGGGCATATTATTCTTGGCGTAGTTGACCAAACAAAAGAAATTCGGGGTGTAAATCCCCAAAAGACAGATAAAATGCTTAAGGATTTTACAACGTCCGTTAATAATGCTAATAAAATAAATCCACCGCTTTATCTTACACCACAGATATTTGATATAAATGGAAAGACAGTCATTTATATCTGGGTGCCAGAGGAAACACAGCTTAGACGATTGAATGGTCGTATATGGGACAGGACACATGAAGGGGATATTGATATTACAGACAATGCGGAATTGGTATACAAAATGTATGCAAGGAAGCAGAGCACTTATTTTGTGAATAAGGTTTATCCGAAGCTTGGATTGGATTTCCTTGATTTTGATGTGATTCAAAGAGCAAAAAAGATGGCGGTTTCAAGGGTGGATAATCACCCATGGTCAAATATGAATGAAGAAGAAATTCTGAGAAGCACAGGACTTATTTTAGCAGATCCAGATACCGGTCAGGAGGGAATTACGCTTGCGGCAATTTTGTTGTTTGGTAAAGATCAGACCATTATGTCTGTATTACCACAGTATAAGACAGATGCTATTTATCGTGTGAAAAATATGGATCGTTATGATGACAGAGAGGTTATTATTACAAATTTAATAGATAGTTATCGCAGATTAATGGATTTTGGAAAAAAGCATTTGAATGATTCTTTTGTGCTGGATGGTGACCAGAGTGTCAGTGCCAGAGATAAAATATTGAGGGAAATCATTTCTAATATATTAGCACATCGCGATTATTCCAATGCCTACACTGCACAATTTGTGATTGAAAGTAACAGAATTTTTACTAAAAACAGCAATTTGCCTCACGGACATGGTGAATTGAAACTGAATCAGTTTGAACCTTTTCCGAAAAATCCACCAATTTCAAAAGTATTTCGTGAAATTGGTTATGCGGATGAACTCGGCTCTGGTATGAGGAATACCAATAAGTATACAAAATTATATTCGGGTGGAACACCTGTGTTTTTGGAGGATAATATTTTTGAAATTGTGATTCCAATGGAATCTGTTGCGAGTTTGCAGGTTGGACCAGGTGAATTTTACAAGGTAACTGAAAGGGTGACTGATAGGGTAACTGATAGGGTGACTGAAAAAGAGCAGGAGATTCTCGCATTATTATTAGAAAATGCGGGTTATACTATGCCACAGTTGGCGGAAAAATTAAAAATCAGCAGAAAAACAGTGGCAATGCGTTTAAAATCTTTGAAAGAAAAATCAGTGATAGAGCGTGTGGGTTCAGACAGAAAGGGTTATTGGAAAATAAATTAAAAAAGTTGGACAAAAATTTTAAGAATTTGATATTAAAAACTTTCGTGTTGCAAATACTTTCACAATTTGCTACAATAAAGTGGTAGCAAATACACACACGGAGGAGAAAAAGAGTTATGAGTGAAAATTTTAACGAACAGAACGAAAATAACCAGAACGAATATGGCACAAGCCAGAACATTTACGGAAGCACCCAGACTACATACGGTGATACCCAGAATTCATATGGCAGTGAAAACAACTATGGAGGTACACAAAACAGTTACGGCGGTACGCAAAATACATATGGCTATAACAATCAGCCACAGTATCAGTCCGGGATGGAAAATCAGCAGCAGGAGCTTGTGCCACAGATGAGTGTTGGACAGTGGATGCTGACCTATTTATTGGTGAACATTCCAATTGTAAATATCGTTATGTATATTATCTGGCTGATCGGAAAAAATCCAAAAGACGCAATCCGCAAAAACTGGGCAAGAGGACAGTTATTTATGGGTCTTATTATATTTGGAATTATGTTGATCTTCACAATTATTGCATTGACGGTTTCAACGCTGGCCGGTGGAAGTTCGAGTGGCTCCAGTAAAATAGACACAGGCGTGACAAGCGATTATTATGCAGCGGATGATGACGGAGATCAGGCGGAGGACATCTTCAATCACGATTCCGAAGCCGCAACACTTCCAGATACTTCCGAAGACAGACCGGTTGTAGATGCAGAGCCGATGGACGGAACATGGGAGGATATGTCATTTTTCTTTGACGGACATGAGTATTCCCTGCCATTTGCCTACAGTGAGATAGAGGCGAACGGATGGACGTTTGATATAGCGGATTATGGTTACGAAGATGGTTATGTGATGAATGCGGGCGACCAGACTTATGAGTCAATTGAACTGAAAAATCCGGATTATCCAGATGTGACAGTAAAGATTGGCTTTGTAAATCTGGACAGTTCAGCAAAAGATATTACAGAATGTGACATTTATGCATTTTCTTTGGATACCTGTTATGGATTTGATCAGGTAGACGCATTCCCGATTATGTCAGTCAGCGGTGGATTGACGATTGGAATGGACGAACAGTCAGCGGTTGCAATCATGGGAGAATGTGATGATGTATACGAAGCTGAAGAATATAACAGTTATTCTTATCAGGATGAGGAGTACAACAGACATCTTGATTTTGAGGTAAATGACGAAAATGGTATTACATATTTTGACCTTACCTATTATCAATAAAAATCATAGAATACAGGAATGATACATAAAACAGATACTGCAGGAAAGAAAAGAATTCCGTGCAGTATCTGTTTTTCTTTGCCATAATTACAAATAAAGGAAATTGTATGTTTCAAAATGATATATTTAACGTTATAATAATATCTGTTTTATGGAAAAATTTGTGTTTCAGTGATAAAATACATTATAATTAATGTTGGAACTCAAAAAGAGAAATAAATGCAGGAGTACGATAGAATGAGGACTATTTTCAGGATTTTTAAAAGTGATGTGAAAGGATTGTGGAGAAATAAGCTTGCGCTTTTGATCGCACTTGCAATCTGTGTACTTCCATCCCTGTATGCATGGTTTAATATCTATTCGAACTGGGATCCATACAGCAATACGGGAACGATACCGGTTGCGGTTGTTTCTGTGGATAAAGGATATACCAAGAGTGATGGCGAATTTGTGGTCATGGGTGATACCGTTATCGACAATTTGAAGGAAAATGACAAGATTGGCTGGCAGTTTGTAAAGACGGAGGATGATGCGATCGACGGTGTATACAGTGGTGATTATTACGCTGCGATTGTCATCGGTGAGAATTTCAGTGAGAGCATGTACGGTTTTGCGGACAATGACCTGGTACATCCTTCTGTTACCTATTATGAAAATGAGAAGAAGAATCCAATTGCTTCCAAGATTACGGATACAGCAAAAGGAACACTGCAGACAAGTATTAATGAAGAGTTTGTGAATGTTGCAGTTTCCACTGTCATGGAAAGTATGAATGAACTCGCAGATGATGCACAAAAGACGCAGTATATCACTAAAATTATTGATAAACTGGATTCTGTCAATAAGAATCTGGATGATTATCTTGTGACAATTGATAACCTGATGTCCTGCAACGCAACCCTTGCGTCAAATTTAAAAACAGCAAGCGGAGAGGTTTCCAGTGCGTCCGGTAAATTAAATAATGGTGTTGCACAGGTCAACAAGGCAAAAACAGACGCACAGCAGACCATTACAACGTTACAGTCCCAGATGGATCAGGTATACCAGAGTATCCATACTCATTTGCAGGAAGTGAATACGACATTGTCAAAAGAACTTCCAACTGCGGAAGAAATTGCGAATGCCGCAGATAATGTATCGAATTCTACCCAGCAGATCGAGCTGTTAAAACAACTGTTACAGAGTGATCTGATTCCTGCCGGAAGCAACAAGGATGATATCATTAAACTGCTCGACAGCATTGAGCAGACAACAACTGCGGTACAGGGAGTATTGCAGAACCGGATAGGTGATCTTAACAATGCTGTCTCAGGAGATCATACAGCAATCAAAGCGGCAGCCAATCTGATCGATGCGGTCATGCCAATCGTAGAAAAACAGTTACAGGCAGATGTTGCAACGATGAAGGCAAATATTTCTGCTGCTTACAACAATATGGTAGCCTCCTTAAACAGCATGAATAAAGGTCTGGAAGGTACCGGTGTGGCTTTGGGCAGTCTCGGAAACACAGTGAGCAGTTCCAATGGAAGTTTTAACACTTTAAAAGAAATCATAAGTTCTGCGAAAGAGGAGCTGAATACGATCTTATCAGAATTGAATGAAGTGGAAGATGGGGAGAAATACGATCAGTTCATCCGTATCCTGTCCACGGATCCGGAAGTGATGGGAGAGTTCTTTGCATCCCCTGTTACGATTCAAACAGAGAGAGTTTATCCGGTTGAAAACTATGGGTCTTCCGTCACACCATTCTATACAATACTTGCGCTCTGGGTTGGCGCTGTTATTTTAGTTGCGCTGATCAAAGTGCAGGTAGAGGATGAAAAGTTTGCAGGCACCAGATCATATCAGAGATACTTTGGAAGATTTTTACTGTTTTTTGTTTTGGGACAGCTGCAGGCAGCAATCGTTGTCCTGGGAGATCTGTATCTGTTAAAGGTACAGTGTTTAGAACCAGTACTTTTTTATATCGTTGCTGCGTTTACAAGTTTTACCTTTAACCTGTTGATCTATACTTTGACGGTTTCTTTCGGAGATGTGGGAAAGGCATTTGTCGTTGTTGTCATGGTTATCCAGATCGCAGGATCCAGCGGAACATATCCGATCGAGATTTTGCCGCAGTTTAACCAGAATATTTACAAATATTTCCCGTTCCCATATGCGATCAATGCAATGCGTGAGACGATCGGCGGCATGTATGAGAACGATTACTGGATGTACATGAGCCAGCTGGCAGTGTTTGCAATTGCAGCGCTGATCATTGGACTGTTTGTGAGAAAACCATTTATGAAGATGAATCACTTTGTGGAAGAGCGTATGGAAGATACGAAAATGATGTAAGGAGAAGATGCAATGGAAACAAATTATGAAGAATCTTATCGCAGGATCATGGAATACCAGAATGAAGAACATCTGCGTAACCAGAAAAAAATACGGTGGGGAATCCGTTGTGTCATTCTGATTCCAATGATATTTTTGATGCTGATGTTTTCCATGGACAGTTCGAAAGTAGTATTTCTGGTGCTTTGGATTGTTTCTTTGTTTACAATTTCTGCCTATCTGATCTATGTGGAATATATGGATTATACATTGCAGGAGCGTCTGACAGAACTTGGAATTAAAGAGGATGGCAAAATTGACACGCTTCTTCCAAACAGCAGTATTGACAGCCGGTTGGCAGAGATGGAACGAAAGATCGCTGCCGACCGCGCAATTCTTGCAAAATATTTTGGAGAGTCTGGGATTATGCCGGATGAGGCATTGCTGGAAGAAAAAGAGGAAGAGACGGATGAGGAGAAAGATTCTGACAGATCTTCCGAAGAACAGATATCCGGGAACAGAGACGGTAAGAAGAAAGAAAAGAAAAAAGACAGGAAAAAGGATAAGGAAGATTAGATATGTTGAACATTTTTCGGATTTTTATATCGGATTTTAAAAGGATAAAAACAAATGTTGTAGCGGTTGTTATAGTCATCGGCTTATCGATTCTTCCTTGCTTGTATGCATGGTTTAATATTTTATCGAACTGGAGCCCGTATGGACCGGATGCAACGTCGAATATTAAAGTTGCAGTTGCATCGGACGACAAGGGAATTACGATTGACGACACCGAGTTTAATATGGGTGAGACTGTAATCGAGGGATTGGAAGCAAATACAACGATTGGCTGGGTGTTTACAGACACGACAGAGGAAGCAATCGATGGTGTTTACAGTGGCGACTATTATGCTGCACTTATTATGCCGGAAGATTTTACGGAAGACATGGTAAGTTTTCTTGCGGATGAGATGGAGCATCCTGAGATCACCTATTACACAAATGAAAAGAAAAATGCGATCGCTCCAAAGATTACAGACAAAGCAAAAACTGCAGTTCAGCAGACGGTCAATACACAGTTTATCTCTACGCTGATCAAAAGCTGCATGCAAGTTTCAGATGGACTCTTAGATTCTTCGGTTCTGGAAGAAGAAACAGGCTCTTCCAATGTCATTGATATGCTGATCGGAAAATTAGAGGAAGCAGATGCAGATCTTGCAGTGTATGAGAATTTACTGGATTCTCTGATGTCGGTATCAGGAAATGCTGCATCTACTACAAATCAGTTCTCTGCTGTATATCCGGACATGAAGAGTGCGATCACAAGTGGACAGAGTGCAATGGGCAATCTGCAGAATGTGACGGGAACAGGATTGGCATCCCTTGGAACAATTTCAAAGGGATTATCTGCTACTTTTGGAGGTATCAGCAATGCGCTTGGCTCTATCGCAAAGGCATTGGATACTTCGAATGGAAATCTGTCACAGCTTTCTGCAACATTAGCATCTGCGAATATCAGTCTCTCGGGTACAAAAGATGCGATCACGGATATGCGCGGGGTGATCGGAGGACGTTTGGAGCGTCTGAACCAGATGAAGGGGGAAGAGGGATATGAGATCTTATCTAAATTGTTAGCTCATGACCCGGAAGAGATTGGAAGTTTTATGGCTTCCCCGGTTGAGATTGAGACAGAGGCAGTTTACGAGGTGGACACTTATGGTTCTTCCATGGCGCCATTCTATACCGTGCTGGCACTCTGGGTAGGCGGACTGATCCTTGTTGCGATCATACATACAAAAGTAGAGATGGAGCCGTCCTTTAAGAATGCAAAGCCGCATCAGCAGTTTTTTGGAAGATATATCACATTCTTTCTGATCGCCCAGGTTCAGGCGCTGATCACGGTATTGGGTGATCTGTACTTTATCGGGATCGAGTGCGCACATCCGTTTTTATTCTGGCTGGCAGCATCCTGCTGTAGTTTTGTGTTCGGCTTTTTAATGTATGCATTGACAGCGGCGTTTGGAAATATCGGTGAAGGTATTGCGATCATTATCATGGTCATTCAGGTTGCAGGAGCCGGATGTACATTCCCGATCGAGACACTGCCAAAAGTATTCCAGGTTTTCTATCAGTTCCAGCCATTTAAGTATGCAATGGGTGCAATGAAAGAGGCAGTAGCCGGAATGTACCGGGATGATTATTGGAAAGATCTTGCAATTTTACTGTCTTATACGGTAATCTCCCTGATTGTTGGTCTTGTGCTTGCGGTTCCGTTCCGCAAACTGAACCATATTCTGGAGGAAAGCAAGGAAAAATCCGGCGTTATGCTTTAAGAGCGGAGCGTGCATTCTATTGTTTGAACAGGCTGGGTATGGTATGCAGTTCTATAATTATTATTCATGTAAATATACAAAAGATAGTCATACAGGTTATGACAAATATGCACAAAATATATAGGCAAATATCGTCTCAGACGTTGACAAAGAAATATGATATTGATATTATTTAACTTAAATATGAGTGAGTAAAACTGTAAAGCGCAAAAGACTTTACAAGGAAGAGGTTTTCATTATGAGAAGACAGGTATTATCTCTCTTAGTTGAGAACAATCCGGGTGTTACAAGCCATATTTCTGGATTATTCAGCCGAAGAGGATATAACATTGACAGCTTTTCTTCCGGGGTGACTGCTGATCCGCGGTATACAAGGATTACCATTGTAGCAAGTGGGGACGAGCAGATTCTAGAACAGATCGAGAAGCAGCTTGCCAAGTTAGAAGATGTGGTTGATATCAAGAAATTGGAGCCGGGTTCTTCAGTGACAAGAGAACTCATTTTGGTTAAGATTCGTGCAAAAGACACCGAACGCCAGCCGATTCTTAATGTGACAGAGATTTTCCATGGGAAGATCGTAGACGTCACAAATGATTCCATGGTCATTGAACTTACAGGTCATCAGGACAAGCTAGAGGCTTTTCTGGATCTGTTGCAGGGATATGACATACTGGAGTTAGCGCGCACCGGTATTACAGGACTGTCCAGAGGAACAGCCGATGTAAAAATTATGGAATAATAGTACATAAAACAAGGAGGACAAATCCTCTCCTCATCATGGGAGAAATTTTACTTCGTAAAATAGGATTTTTCCTTCAGAAAAACAAGGAGGATTTAAAATGGCAGCAAAAATTTTTTATCAGGAAGATTGTAATCTCTCATTATTGGATGGAAAGACAATCGCTATCATTGGATATGGTAGTCAGGGACATGCACATGCATTAAACTTAAAGGATTCCGGATGCCATGTTATCATTGGCCTTTATGAGGGAAGTAAATCCTGGGCAAAGGCTGAGAAACAGGGATTTGAAGTATATACAACTGCAGAGGCAGCTAAGAAAGCAGATATCATCATGATCCTGATCAATGATGAGAAACAGGCAGATATGTATAAGAAAGATATCGAGCCAAACTTAGAGGCAGGTAATATGTTAATGTTCGCTCATGGATTCAACATTCATTTCGGATGTATCGTTCCACCAGCAGACGTTGATGTTACCATGATCGCACCAAAAGCTCCAGGACATACAGTACGTTCTGAGTATCAGGCTGGAAAAGGAACCCCTTGTCTGATCGCTGTTGAGCAGGATGCAACTGGAAAAGCACAGGATCTTGCACTTGCATATGCACTTGGTATCGGTGGAGCAAGAGCCGGTGTCTTAGAGACAACATTCAGAACAGAGACAGAGACAGACCTCTTTGGTGAGCAGGCAGTTCTTTGTGGTGGTGTCTGTGCATTAATGCAGGCTGGTTTCGAGACATTAGTAGAAGCTGGTTATGATCCAAGAAATGCATACTTCGAGTGTATCCATGAGATGAAACTGATCGTAGACTTGATCTACCAGTCAGGTTTCGAAGGAATGAGATATTCTATTTCCAATACTGCAGAGTACGGTGATTACATCACTGGACCTAAGATCATCACAGAGGATACCAAGAAAGCTATGAAACAGATTCTTTCCGATATCCAGGATGGTACTTTTGCAAAAGACTTCTTATTGGATATGTCACCAGCAGGACGTCAGGTTCATTTCAAAGCGATGAGAAAGAAAGCTGCTGAACATCCATCAGAGCAGGTTGGTAAAGAGATCCGTAAACTTTACAGCTGGAACAACGAAGAAGATAAATTAATCAACAACTAAATTTAATTTACTTCATACATAATAAGGAAAGAGGTTGTCAAACTTAGATGACGTATCGTTATTCGAGGGTTTGGCAGCCTCTTTTTTTGTTATGGCGACGGGAAATGCAGCGTAAATTTGGATATGGCAGGAAAGATTTGCAGAGAAAGCCTTTCTTACTATGCAAAAATAGAGAAATCGGATATACTTGAAAGGAATTACAAAGTCAGAAAAATAGAAATGAAAAGGAAATCAGGATGAAAAAGGCAGTATTTTTTGATATTGATGGTACACTATGGAACTATCAGATGCAGATACCGGAAAGCACCGTGTTGGCAATCCGGAAACTGAGAGAAAATGGACATTATGCATTTATCTGCAGTGGAAGAAGCCGTTCGAATATACAAAGTCCAAAATTATTGGGGATTGGATTTGATGGTGTGGTTGCTTCCTGTGGGGCACATATTGATTTTCACAAGGAGACAGTCTATCAGGTGCTGTTAACAGAGAGGCAGGTGACGCATGCACTAAGTGTGTTAAAAGAATATCATATGCCGGTCGTGTTAGAAGGACCGGAGTATGTGTATGTGAATGAGAGTGATTTTTTAGATGATCCTTATGTGATACATCTGCGCAAAGAACTGGGGGAACATTTGCGAAACATTCCCACAGACCGCAGTGAGATTCAAATCAACAAAATGAGCAGCATTGCACCGACTGTGGATGCCAGACAGTTTGTAAAAGAGATGGGAGAAGATTTTGACGTAGTCATTCACGGTCAGGGGATCATAGAGATTAACCCGGCAGGAATTTCCAAGGCAACGGGCATTCGGAAAGTCTGTGAAATGTTAGACATTCCGCATGAGAATACGTTTGCATTCGGCGACAGTGCGAATGACCTTGAGATGCTTGCGTATGTAGCGCACAGCATTGCGATGGGAAACGGAACCGATAAAGTGAAAAATACCGCAGAGTTCGTGACACGTTCTGTGGATGAGGATGGTATTTTGCACGGACTGAAACATTATGGACTGATATAGTGGAGGACAAATTTTATAAATAAAATTACATTTTTCTTCGAAAAACTAGGAGGGCAATATGTCAAATTTAATGGATTATCTGGACTGGCGCGGTGACCTGACATTTCGGGAGGCACCTTTTAATGAGGTGGACAATCTGATACTGGCACAGCTTGTATATGTGGAATTTGCAGGAATTGTTCCGGCGCCGGGGGAAGAGGGAACGATCACGGTAAAAGAAGCATGTGAACTCTTTTTTGCGGCACATGACAGAAAAGAGATCATGGAGCGTGTGTCTATGACGAAAACAGCAGCATTTGTGTTAGAGAAGATGGCACAGACAGAACGTTTCTGTAATGCGCAGTTGTTTGGTTATATCAACGACATCAGCAAAGAGGAACAGTCCCAGTTTTCTGTGGTATGTGTCCGGTTGGATGACAAGAGCATCTATGTATCTTTCAGCGGAACAGACAATACGATTGTGGGCTGGCGCGAGAACTTTAACATGGGTTATCTGTCCGAAACACCGGGGCAGTTGAAAGCCGTCGATTATCTGAATCATATGGTGAAAGAGGATTGGAAAAAAATCAGAGTCGGGGGACATTCCAAGGGTGGAAATCTTTCCGTATACGCATCCGTCAAATGTGACCGGAATATCCAGAAGAGGATCGTGAAGGTGTACAGCAATGACGGACCTGGATTTAGCGAAGAAATGATCCAGAGTAAGGAATACCAGCGGATGCTGCCAAAAATCAAGACCATTCTGCCGGAGTCCAGCATTGTAGGCATGCTGCTTGAACATCAGGAAAAGTTTGAAGTGGTAAAAAGTTCCCAGAGTGGTATCCAGCAGCATGATGCCATGTCATGGGAAGTGCTTGGCAGCCATTTTGTCTATGTGGAGGAGGTCGCACCGCAGAGCATCCTGCTCGACGAGACGATGAAAAAATGGATTTTCCAGTTGACGAAAGAACAGCGCGAGGAGATTGTCGATACGGTCTTTTCCATGCTCGATGATGCTAAAATCTATACGGTGGATGATTTTTATAACAGCAAATGGAAAAAAGTGCAGGCGTTGATGAAAGCAAAGAGCAAGCTTTCACCGGAAACACAGGAGCTTTTCTCACAGGCACTGCGCATGTTATGGAAAACCGGAAATCAGACGGTGAAAAAGTCTGTAAAACAGGCGGTTTTGGAGAAAGTGGAAGAAGCCAATTCTCTATTTTCCACCGATAAATCTAAAAAAAGTATGAAATCATCGAAAAAGTAATATGATATAAAAAAGAGAGAAAAAAAGAGCAATAATGAGAAAATATGAAAAAATGTAGATATAAATACCTCTAAAGTTAGTTGCGATTTTGGAGCGAAAAACATATTATATGACTATCGGTTAGCACTCGAACTAAATGAGTGCTAATAACACATGATAACAATAGAAAGCCTGATAACTTTCTACAATATCAAAAGAAAAAAAGAAAAGAATATATATTGAATGGAGGAATTATCATGAAATTAGTACCATTGAGTGACAGAGTAGTTTTAAAACAGTGTGAGGCAGAGGAAACTACAAAATCAGGAATTATTCTTACAAGCAGTGCACAGGAGAAACCACAGGAAGCAGAAGTGATCGCAGTTGGTCCTGGCGGAATCGTGGATGGAAAAGAAGTTACCATGCAGGTAAAAGAGGGACAGAAAGTTATTTATTCCAAATATGCAGGAACAGAAGTGAAATTAGACGGCGAAGAGTATATCATCGTAAGACAGAATGATATCCTTGCAGTTGTTGAATAAAAAGTTATTTATATTAAAATAGAAAGAGGTAGAAAATCATGGCAAAAGAAATTAAATACGGATCAGAAGCCAGAGCAGCATTAGGCGCAGGCGTTGACAAATTAGCAAATACAGTAAGGGTTACATTGGGACCAAAAGGAAGAAACGTTGTTCTTGACAAATCTTATGGCGCTCCACTTATCACAAATGATGGTGTGACGATCGCAAAAGAGATCGAGTTAGAAGATGCTTTCGAAAACATGGGAGCACAGTTAGTAAAAGAAGTTGCAACCAAGACAAATGATGTTGCCGGTGATGGTACAACAACAGCAACGGTTCTGGCACAGGCAATGATTCAGGAAGGTATGAAGAATCTGGAAGCAGGAGCTAATCCGATCATCCTCCGCCGTGGTATGAAGAAAGCAACTGACAGAGCGGTAGAATCCTTGAAAGCAATGTCATCCAAAGTAAACGGTAAAGACCAGATTGCAAAAGTTGCAGCAATTTCTGCTGGTGATGAGGAAGTCGGAAACATGGTAGCAGACGCTATGGAAAAAGTTTCCAACGACGGTGTTATCACAATCGAAGAGTCCAAGACGATGCAGACAGAGCTTGACCTTGTAGAAGGTATGCAGTTCGACCGTGGTTACTTATCTGCATATATGTGCTCTGATATGGATAAAATGGAAGCTGCATTGGATGATCCATACATCCTGATCACAGACAAGAAAATCAGTAACATTCAGGAAATCCTTCCTCTGTTAGAGCAGATCGTCCAGAGTGGTGCAAAGTTACTCATCATCGCTGAGGATGTGGAGGGTGAAGCATTAACAACTTTGATCGTAAACAAATTGCGTGGTACATTCAATGTTGTAGCTGTCAAAGCACCTGGTTATGGTGACAGAAGAAAAGCTATGTTAGAGGATATCGCAATCCTTACAGGTGGTCAGGTGATCAGCTCTGATCTTGGCCTTGAATTAAAAGATACAACGATGGATCAGCTTGGTCGTGCAAAATCCGTTAAAGTTCAGAAAGAGAATACGATCATCGTTGACGGTGCCGGCGACAAAGATGCCATTCAGGGAAGAATCAAACAGATCCGTGCACAGATCGAGGAGACAACATCTGAGTTTGATAAAGAAAAATTACAGGAAAGACTTGCTAAGATGGCAGGCGGCGTAGCAGTGATCCGTGTTGGTGCAGCTACAGAGACAGAGATGAAAGAAGCAAAACTTCGTATGGAAGATGCTTTAAATGCTACAAGAGCAGCTGTAGAAGAAGGTATTATCGCAGGTGGTGGATCTGCATATATCCATGCTTCCAAAGAAGTTGCCAAATTAGCAGATACTTTAGAGGGTGATGAGAAGACAGGTGCAAAAGTAATCTTAAAAGCACTGGAAGCTCCACTGTACTATATTTCTGCAAATGCAGGATTAGAGGGCGCAGTTATCATCAATAAAGTAAAAGAGTCCGCACCTGGAACAGGTTTCAACGCAGCTACAGAAGAGTATGTAGATATGGTTGAAAACGGAATCCTTGATCCGGTCAAGGTTACAAGAAGTGCATTACAGAACGCAACATCTGTAGCATCTACTTTACTTACAACAGAGTCTGTTGTTGCAAACATCAAAGAAGATGCTCCTGCAATGCCAGCAGGTAACCCGGGAATGGGAATGATGTAAAATCTGACGAAAGAATCAGATAAATGAGAAAAAGACCATAGCCAGAAGAGTCGAAGAGATAACTTTTGGCTATGGTCTTTTTTGTGCTCTTCATTGCACACTGATATGTGGTGTGGTAAAATGTGCATAATCAAAGATACGAAAGAAGGGGTGGCACATGGAACTTCTGAAAAAGTTTGATGCACAGAATTATAAAGACACGACCAGTGTTTTTGAAAAATATACCATACGTGGGATTATCGTGCGGGATGGAAAGATTGCAATGCAGTGCAGCAAAGAGGGAGAGTACAAGATCCCGGGCGGTGGCATGGAAGCAGGAGAGACCTATGTGGAAGCTTTAGCAAGGGAAGTGAAGGAAGAAACCGGACTATTTATCATTCCGGAAAAGGCAGTGGGACTTGGCGAGATTTTAGAAGTCCGGAAAGATATTTTTGACGATACAAAAAAATTTATCTGTCATTCCCTTTTCTATTATTGTGAGGAGACCGGGGAGGAAACACCGATTCATCTGACAAAGAGCGAGATCGCAAAAGGATATTACTTAAAATGGGCGACACCGCAGGAAATCTACGACACGAATATTGCGATGGAAAAAGATCCGTGGATCATCCGTGACACGGCATTTATCAAAATGATCCTCGATGGAAAGATTGCGGCATTACATGGAATCCTCTGATCCATGACAATAGAATGTCCGCAGAGCGTATGTTGTATTGCATATTTTTGTGTGGTGCAATTTGAAAAATTGTGATACAATTTATTTGCGTGTTACGAAAGAACACAGGCACAAATAACAGGTGAAGGAGAAATTCATGAACGATAATTACATAACACTTACCATTGGAAAAAAGAAAAATATCGCACTGATTGCGCATGATAATAAAAAGGCAGACCTGATCGAATGGTGCGAGCAGAATAAGAATATTCTGACGCAGCATTTTTTATGCGGAACCGGAACAACTGCAAGGATGATCACAGATAAGACCGGACTTCAGGTCAAGGGATATAACAGTGGTCCTCTTGGTGGAGACCAGCAGATCGGTGCAAAGATCGTGGAAGGAAGAATCGATTTTGTGGTATTCTTCTCTGATCCGCTTACGGCACAGCCGCATGACCCGGATGTGAAAGCATTGCTCCGTATTGCACAGGTTTATGATATTCCAATTGCGAATAACCGTGCGTCTGCAGATTTTATGATCCATTCTGAATTTATGAATGAAGAGTATGAGCATGAAGTAATTAATTTTAAAAAGAACATCAAAGAGCGCTCTGAAACATTATAGGAGGAAAAGGCCAGGATGAGCAAAGTAGCAATTGTAACAGACAGCAACAGTGGAATTACACAGAGTGAAGCAAAAGAATATGGCGTAACGGTCATGCCAATGCCATTTTTTATTAATGACCAGACCTATTATGAAGATATTGATCTGACACAGGAAGATTTTTATCAGAAGCTTTCTGAAGATGCCAATATTTCCACTTCCATGCCTCTTGTCGGAAATGTGACGGACACATGGGATGCTTTGCTGCAGGACTATGACGAGATCGTGCATATTCCAATGTCTTCCGGGCTGAGTGGTTCCTGCGAGACGGCTATCATGCTTTCACAGGATTATGATGGCAGAGTACAGGTTGTCAATAATCAGAGAATTTCAGTCACACAGAGACAGTCTGTATTAGACGCAAAGGAACTTGCCGGGAAAGGATACAGCGCAGAGGCAATCAAAGAAATCCTTGAGCGTGAGAAGATGGAGTCCTCCATTTATATTATGGTAGACACACTTTACTATCTGAAAAAGGGCGGACGGATCACTCCGGCTGCTGCAGCACTTGGAACTTTATTAAAATTAAAACCGGTACTTCAGATCCAGGGTGAGAAGCTGGATTCTTTTGCAAAGGCAAGAACGGTAAAACAGGCAAAGAAAATGATGATCGATGCCATGCGCAATGACTTTGACCATCGTTTCAATGATCCGGAAGGAAAGAATATATATCTGGAGATGGCTTATACACATAATCTGGAAGATGCGGAAGCGTTCAAAAAAGAGGTCGAGGCAGAATTCCCGGGTATGGAGATTGTGCTGAATCCGTTATCCTTAAGTGTATCCTGTCACATTGGACCGGGAGCGTTAGCAGTTGCATGTTCCAAAAAGATTCCGGAATTATTAGAGTAGAGACTTAAGAATTCACAAAACCATACGATATATATAATAGTACATTGGATGTAAGAGAAAAATGACCAGGACGGCATATGATTTGAGAGAGAAAAGAATCATATGTCGTCCTTTTGGCATTGATAAAAGAAAATCAGATTTAAAGTGCATATCGGAAATACATCATATTGTAAAAACAGCAGAGTTTGACATGGGTGTGGAGGAGAGTTATGAGTATGGCAAATGTAACAAAGACAACCAGAATACAGGCAATTGCAGAGTTGCAGAAACGAAAAACAGAAATCCAGAATCGGTTACAGAACGGACAATCGCAGGATTCTACAACAATTGGCGGCAATTCTTTTACGGAGGATGAATGGAAAAAAATCATTCAGAAAATGGATGAATATCTGACCGAGGTAAAGCAGGAGCAGAAAGAGCGGTTTGAAAAACGCGATAAGGAAAAGGAAATCCAGCAGTTTTATGAGAAAATGAAAATGGCAGAGCAGTATAAAAAGCCACAGGCGGAGAAATTAACCATACAGAAGCATTTAGATGGTGAGGACATTGCTCCATACTCTTATCTGGCGGAGGATGGAGTGATCACTTATAATGGCGTGTCATTTTTCTGTGATTATGAGAATAATGCGATCACACTTGGCGACATGAGTGATGAAAAGAATGTCATTACAGTGCAGTTAGAGAATGGAGGCTGCCTGAAAGTGAACAGGGACAATATCGAAGATCTGTCAAAAGCGATTGCAATGTTTTCACCGGAGGATATACGGAGAATCTTAGTTGCATTGCAGCAGGACGCAAAAGTCCGCCAGATGCAGCAGGAGATCGAGCAGGACAAGATCAAGCAGCTTCTGGCGGAACGTTAAGCTTATTCGTTATTTAAAAGACAATGCAGCAATCTGTCGTTATCTTCCGGATTCATGATACAGAAACGGATATACTTGTTATCGAGGAAAGGGAAAGTGGAGCAGTCACGGATCATCATTTTCTCACGGATCGCGCGGTCAAACAGTTCCTGCGATGTAAGATCATCGCGGAGGATGCGGACTAACATAAAGTTTCCGCTCGGTTTGTACACTTTGTAGTCAGGACTTTCACAAAATGCCTGATACATACGGGCACGTTCCTTTGTGATCAGATCCTTTGTCTCTTTGATATAGGCAGTATCGGAAAACATTGTTTCCCCGGCAACAACCGCAAGCGAATTGATTGTCCATGGATTCTTTCGTGTGTTGATTGCCTTGATGAGATCCCGATGCCCGGTGATGGCATAGCCGAGGCGGAGTCCCGGTGCTGCGAAAAACTTCGAGGTTCCGCGCAGAATGACAATGTTATTGTAATAGTTTGTCAGCGGTACGGAATCAATCTCTTCCATGTTTTCTGCAAATTCCACATACGTTTCATCGACCATGACATAAATATCGTATTCTTTGCAGGCATCTAAAATATGGCGCATATCGGCACTTGTGATGCAGGATGATGTCGGGTTGTTTGGATTGCAGATAACTAAAAGGTCGATATTTTCGTTCAGATGTGAGATGAAATCATTTACATCCAGTTTAAAATCGTCTTTTTCCCGGAGTGGATAATAAAGGGTTGTTCCACCACCAAGAGAAATCTCACGTTCGTACTCGGAATAAGTAGGACCGATGATCATTGCCTTCTTCGGATGCTCAATCTGGATGAAAAGGGAGATCAGCTCGGTAGAACCGTTTCCCACGATCACATTTTCATAATCAGTGCCACAGTATGCGGCAATGCATTTGCGGAGCGAGGTGTATTCCCTGTCCGGATAAGTGGTAATGGCATCGATCTTGTCTGCTAAGGTTGTCCGCAGCAAAGGGGATACGCCAAGCGGATTGACATTTGCCGAAAAACTTACAATTTCCTCTTTTTTGATTCCATAGATTTCTTCTATTTTCTCTAAATCACTTCCATGGAAGTGGTCTTTGTGTTTTATCATTGATTACTCCTCCAAATTAGTTTATAATTTATTATAGTCATTGCTAAAAAAAAAGCAATAAAAATAGATAGGAGCAGGTGTCGGATTGCGGAAAAGGATACAACAGCTTGCAAATGGAAAATTCGATAACAATGGTCCGAAACTATCTCTGTCTACAGAGAAGATAGAGTTAGAGGCATTGGAAGGAAAGGATGAAACAGGCAGTTTTGTCATTACGAGCACGAATCAGGTAAAAATGCGTGGCATCATTTATTCTTCCAATCCGCGTATGGAATGTCTTACACCTCAGTTTGAGGGGGAAGAAGTGCGTATTCGGTATCAGTTTCACAGTGAGGGGCTGATAGAAGGGGATATTCAGAAAGGCGAGTTTTTTATCGTATGTAACCAGGGGGAATATAACCTTTCTTTTGTTGTGTCCATTTCCAGGTTGTATGCGGATTCATCCTTTGGAAAAATCAAGAATCTGGATGACTTTTGCAGGCTAGCGAAGGAAAATTATGATGAGGCATACCGTTTATTTTATTCCAGCAATTTCAAAAACCTGATCAGGGAAGATAAAGACCGCATTCTCTATGAGGGACTGAGAATGCAGCCGCAATCTGCATTGGTCGTGGAAACATTTCTGACCGCTTCCCATCATAAGAAGAAAGTGGAGGTCGCGTTCGAAGAAACTGAGAAAAGTTTTTATGGTGTGCAGGAACAGCAAAAAGAGCAGTTAGAGATCCAGAAACCACAGTGGGGCGCTGTCCGTATCCACGTTTCTTCAGATGCAGACTTTTTGATTCCGGGGAAACAGATCATCACAGAAAATGACTTTATCGGAAGTACCAGCTTTTACGAGTATTATATCGATGCAGATGCAATGCATGCCGGTAAGAATTTTGGAAGACTGTGTTTTGAACTCCCGGATCAGTCTTTTCTTTATACCGTTACCGCTTCCAGTAAGGAGAGAGAGGAAGAGCGGGAGGTTTCTGAACATAGGGAAGCCGGACAGGCGCGGACAGAACTTATGCAGCTTTATATTGATTACCGGTTGAAACGGATCGTTACCGGAGTCTGGGCAAAAAGTTCTGTGGAACTGTTGGATCATCTGGCAATTTTAGAGCCGGAAGAACCAATGCATCGCCTAATGAAGGCGCAGGCACTTTTGATCAACCGGCAGAAGCAGGAGGCAAGCTGGATTTTAACAGACTACAAACGGGAATGTCTTGACCGGACAACACCGGTCTGGGGATACTATCTGTATCTATGTACACTGATGGAACGCGAAGAGTCTTATGTGGATCGTCTGACGGAGGAGATCGAGCAGATTTTTCATCATTATCCGGATAATTCCATGTTGTTTTGGATTCTTTTATTTGTAAAAGACGAGTTTTACCGCAATAGTTCCAGAAGATTCAAGGCGATTGAGCAGTGGATCGGACGAGGCTTTCACAGCCCATATCTGTATCTGGAAGCATATTATCTGATCTGGCAGGATACATATCTTTTATCGGGGTTAAACGATTTTACATTAAAGATTTTAAGGTGGGCAGCAAAACAGGATGTGATCTCGAAAGATATTGCATTGCAGGTGCGCAATCTGTTGCCGGAACAGAGGGAATATCAGAAAAAATGGTATCCGGTTCTGGAGAAATGTTATGAGGCAGATCCTTCAGAGGAGATGGTCGCAGCGATATGCACTTATCTGATCCGTGGACAGCAGTTTGCACCAAAATATCATGTCTGGTATGAGCGTGGAATTGACAGTGAAATCCGTATCACGAATCTGTACGAGGCGTTTTTGATCTCTATGGATCCGAATGAGGTGACTGCGATTCCGAAGATGATCCAATTATATTTTCAGTATAACAGTGGTCTTTCCTACCGTTATATGGCGGTCTTATATGTGAATATCATCGCAGCAAAGGAAAAACAGCCGGATGTATACCATAAATACCGCAGAAATATGGAACAGTTTGCGCTTGCACAGATGGAAGCCGGACATATGGATGACAATCTGGCGATTCTATACCAGGAGATTCTTCCTGTCAGCATCCTGAATGAGGAACTGGCGCACAAAGCGGCAGAAGTTTTATTTGTACATAAATTATGCTGTGAGAACCATGGGATTGCAAAGGCATACATCCTGCACTGGCAGTTAAAAGCACCACAGGTTGTTACACTGACGAACGGATGCGGATATTTTAAGGCATATTCCAAAGATTACACAGTCATTCTCTGCGATACCGGGGGAAATTGTTATACCGATGATTATCAGGATGAGGCATTACTTCACCCGGAAAATTATCTGGAAAAATGTATGGAGCTTGCACCGGAGGAATTGTCATATCTTTTGTATTATTTCGATGGCAAAAAAGGATGCGGCGATTTTGCGGTGGAAGACGGAAGATATTTTCGTATGCTGACACAGTCGGAGCGTGTCAGTGATGAATATAAAGCTTATCTGATTCCGGAGATCATCCGCTTTTATCAGAAAAAAGGCGAAATGCTTGTGATAGAACCATATCTGAATGAAGTGGATATCCGTAATATGACGCTGGAAAATCAGTGTTATATAGAGGAGATGCTCATAGAGACACATCAGTTTGAACGGGCATTTCAGCTGGTACACCACTATGGATATGACAGACTTGGAAGCAGGGCAGGAGTGGAATTGTGCAGTTATGAGATCACGGAACAATCGTTTGAGGAGAATGATTATCTGCTTGGAATGGCACAGAACTGCTTTTCGCATGAAAAATATAATGATGTGATCCTGATTTATCTGTGCAAATTTTTTCAGGGACCAACCAAGCAGATGGCTGCTATCTGGAAAGCTGCCAGAGAATTTGAGATCGATACCTTTGATCTGGAGGAGCGTATTATCACGCAGATGCTTTATTCGACAGATTATGTGGATGAGATTGAACGGATTTACGACAGTTATCTTGCCGGGGGTGGAAGGGAATTAGTCTGCATGGCGTACCTTTCTTATTTTTCCCATTATTATCTGGTGAATGATATGATGATACCGGAACATGTATTTTCACAGATCAGGGAGCGCTATCTTGCGGGGCAGACATTAAATGATGCATGTCTGCTCGGACTGTTAAAGCAATTGTCTGAAATTTCTGCACTCGATGCAGTTGACAACAAAATAGCAGACGAACTTTTGATGAAGTATACTGGAAGAAATTTATATTTTGCTTTCTACAAAAAGTTCGGGGAGACAATGATCCGGAAATATCATCTGTATGATAAGTTTTTTGTGGAATATCATACAAAGGCAGACCAGCATGTGCTGTTAAACTATAGTGTAAACGGTGGAGAATACCATAAGGAAGAGATCCCGGAGGTTTATGACGGTATTTATGTGAAGGCGTTTGTGCTGTTGTTTGGGGAATCCGTGTCCTATTATATTTCAGAGAAGCTTCATGGGGAGTGGAAAGTGGTGGAAAGCCGGCAGATCTCAAACCAGAATATGTATGGGGATAAAGACCAGAGCCGGTATGATGTGATCAACAATATTATGTTTGCTTATGCCATGCAGGATGAGACAATGCTTTCAGAGAGCATGCGAAAGTATGTAAGCATGGACGATACCGTAAAGAAGCTTTTTAAATTGCTATAAAAATATTGGAAAGGACGGCACATAAGATGACGGAGCAGTGTTATTATATTGGAATTGATATGGACGACAGGAATGCCGTCATCAGTTATTACAAAGCCGGTATGAGAGAGCCGGAAACACTGAGTACGATTGCGGGAAGTGAGATTTACCAGATCCCGGTAGCACTGATCAAAAAGCGGGGGATTGGGCAGTGGTTTATCGGTGAGGAGGCAAAAAAGATGGCATTGCTCCAGAATGAAGATGTGATCGGTCATCTGCTTGACAATGCACTTGCAAAAAAACAGGTGACTGTGGAAAACATCGTGTATGAGGCAGAGGAACTTTTTGCGCTCTATATCAAGAAACTGCTTCTTTTAGCGAGCCGTCTGGGAAATCCGGGACTGCCGGACTGCCTGGTGATCACAGTGGAAGCCCTGTCAAGAGAACTGACGGAGCTGTTCGGAAAGGTGGCAGAAGATCTCGGATTAGGGCGCAGTCAATTGATTTTACAGGACAGAAAAGAAAGTTTTTATTATTTTGTATACAATCAGAAGCAGGAGTTATGGCTGCATGATATTTTTTTGTTTGACTGCCGTGGAGATGAAGTGAGATGCTGTGCTACTGTCCGTGACACAAGAACAGTGCCACAGATGGTAACGATCACAGAGGAAGTACATGCATTAGACGGAACCCATAAAGATGAGTCATTTTATAAGATCCTGCTGGATAGTTTTCATGGACATATCTGTTCCTCTGTGTATCTGGTCGGGGATGGATTTGACGGTGACTGGATGAAAATGTCTCTTTCCTACATGTGTAAGGGACGGAGGGCATTTATAGGCAAGAACCTTTATTCCAAGGGAGCCTGCTATGCGGCGATCGTCCGTGAACAGAAAAATCCATGGCCGTATGTCTATATGGGCGACAATGAAATGAAAGTGAATGTCAGCCTGAAAGTGAAAAATCGTGGGAAATGGGAATTTTTGTCTTTGATCAATGCGGGAGACAACTGGTATGAAGCTTCCGGAGACTGTGAGGTGCTGCTGGATGGAGATAAGGAGATTGATTTCTGGCTTCAGCTGCCACACAGCAGGGATGCCAGGATAGAAAAGCTGGAATTATCGGATCTGCCGGAACGTAAGCCGAAAACTACAAGACTCCGGATCAGTGCAAAACCGGTTTCTGATTCCAAGGTAAAGATTAAAATCCGTGATCTTGGGTTTGGCGAGATTGTGAAGAGTTCGGATCTGACATGGGAATATACAATGTCATTGTAAAGAGGGAGTGGGAAGATGGGAGAATTGATTTTATGCAGCCATCCAATTGCTGCTATGCCATACTATATTGATAATATCTCACTCAATGTATATTCGCTGGAGGAACTCTGCTATTATATTGAAAACCATCTGTATCTGATCGAGGCAGATTTTATGAGTGAGGAACTCTGTCTCTGGATCGGGCAGGAACTTGACGAAAAAGATCTGGCACAGTCGCTGCGCAGTGTTTTGCTCGGAAATGGAAGTCTTTCTGATTTTACGGAACTGATCTTAAGAAGCTGCGGATACTGTTCAGAAGACACAATACGCCATATCCGTTCTGTGCTGCTGGATATGCAGAATAAATCTGTATTTGAATGTTCGAAGATCCGGGCAGACCGTTACATGGAGAGTGAAAAGTATGTGAAAGCGATCCATGAATACTGGAAACTGCTTGGAATGGAGGAGGAGTGCAAAAAAAATCCGGTCTTAGAGGGTAATATCAGGCACAATCTTGGAACTGCCTGTGCAGGGTTATTTTTATTTGACGAGGCTGCGGCGAATTTTCTGAATGCATACCGGCTGAACCGGAACAGAGAGTCGCTGGCTGCGTGTATGGCAGCCTGCCGTCTGGCAAAAAAAACAGATATTTTAAAAAAATACAAGGAAGAATTTCATGTTTCGGATGAAGCGTTTAAGAGTATGTCAGACCAATGGAATTCTGTTTTAAAAAGTGAGGATATTCTAAAAAAGCAAAGTGAGGCCGAACATCTCATAAAAGATGCACAGGGACAGCTGGAGGAGAATAAACCGCTTATGGAACAGATCAGGAAATGGTCAGAAGCGTATAAAAAAAGTTGTAGATTATAAGGGATGAGCATATGTTTTTTTTCAAAAGAAGAAAAAAAGAAAAGACACTGGAAAATAAATTTGATGAACTGAATGAAGGCATTTTGAATGAAAAGGACAGGGAGAATCCACATAAAGTGGAGCATTATGTCATTGAACGTCTGGAGCAGATGATCGAGACAACGAAAGAGATCGAGGATGAAAAGGCAGAATACAAAGTGGTCACTTCTTATCTGAATGATATCCAGACTCTGGAAGGGCTGACAGAGGAAGAAAAAAAGCCGATCACAGATATCGCATCCAATATTGTTGCTTTAAATAAAACACGATATGAACTGATGCATTCCGAGAAAAAAATTGCAGATGTGCAGTTTGCACAGATGCAGCAGGAGGAGAGTGATATTCCAAATGCGATCAAACGCCTTCAGTCCAACGAGGCTTATCTGGAGACTATCAGGCGTGACATGAAATACCTGGAGCGTGAGAAGGGAGAATGGCAGTTATATCAGGAGATCCTTTCCCATGACAGGGTAAAAATGCAGAAGTTTATGTATGTGGCAGCAGGACTGTCTGTGACTGCGGCATTGATTCTTCTGATCACACAGATCATACTGGGGACAGATATGAGACTCATCTGGATGATCCTTATTTTTATAGCAGTACTGGGCATCTGCCTTCCGTATCTGAAAATGATGAATGACAGGACCGAGAGCCGGAGAGCAAAGGCAAATGCGGATAAGGCGATCACTCTTTTGAATAAAGTGAAGATCAAATATGTCAATATGACAAATGCAGTGGATTATGCATGTGAAAAATATCATGTCCGCAATGGAAAAGAACTGGAATATATCTGGGAATGCTATATGGATGCGGTCAAACAGAAAGAGAAGTTTGAACAGAACAGTGATGATATTGATTATTTTAACAACCGTATGATCCGGGAACTCTCCGCATATCGTTTATATGATTCACGGGTATGGATTCCGCAGGCAGCTGCACTGATCGACCACAAGGAGATGGTGGAGATCACCCATAATCTTGTGATGCGCAGACAGAAGCTTCGAAGCCGGATGGAATACAATGCCGGTATCTTAAAAGAACAGCGCACGGAAGTGGCAAAGTTTATGGAAGAAATGCCGGAGATGAGACCTCAGATCCAGGATATACTCGATTCTGTTGACCGGTTAAGCCGGCCGTGATGAAAAACCGGTATGACCGCTAAGATGAGATGATCAGTTGAAAAAATTAAAAATAATAAATTTTAAAGAATGGATTGTTATTTTCTGGAAAAGTGATAAAATATTTAAAAAAAATAAATTACGAAGGGAAAAATAATGGCAGTTATACCATTAAGGGTACACAGGATGAAGAAGAAACTTGAAAAAATGCAGCTGAAAGAAAGACTCATTTACGGATACGGAAGAGTCATTTTGAGGATGATAGTATCCGGTGTGCTTTCTCTTATTGTTATAGGTTTATTAATGGGGAATATGCTGCGTTATGTGGAAAATGTAGAACGTGCAGATGTTGCAGTGAAAATCTGCAGGATCGATGTCAATTCTGCGGCGAGAAATATCCGTGAGATGGCATTAAACAGTGACACATCAACTTACGACAGTTATCAGCAACAGGTAGAAACACAGCTTGCTGAGGTGGATTCAGAACTGAAGGCACTAAAGGCAACAGGAATCATATCGGACGAGCTCTATCAGGAATATGCATCCGCACTTTCTGATTGGGGAAATATCGGCTATTCCATTATGGAACAGATCATGAGTGGACAGACAGAGGAAGCTGCGGATGCTATTATTAACCAATGTACGCCGGCATTAGACAATGCAGTCGCTATTGGGAAAAAGTTAGATGCAGTGACTGACAAGGCAAGCCATCAGGCGGTGATCTTTACAGGCTGCATGACAGTGGCAGGAATTCTGGTGATCATCTTAAGTGTGATATTTGCAATTCTTTTTGTGAAGAAAATAAGTAATGTCGTGGTTGATTCGATTCTCGAACCACTGCATGCGATCGAGGATGTTGCAAAGGAACTCACAGAGGGTAATTTGCACAGTACATTAGAATATCGTTCTGAGGATGAGATTGGAAAACTTGCACATAGTATGCGTAAATCTATCCGCATACTTGGATCTTATGTGGATGATATCGGACGTGCAATGAAATTGTTCTCGGAGGGCAATTTTGATGTGCAGCCGGAAGTGGAATGGAAGGGAGATTTTATAGGAATCTTAGATTCCTTTATGGCATTTGAAAAGAGCATGGCTGAGACAGTCAAGGGCATCCAGAGTGCATCCAATGAGGTGTCCGAAGGAGCAGAACAGGTGGCTGCAAGCTCCAATGATCTTGCCGAGGGCGCTACCAATCAGGCAGCAGTTGTGGAAGAACTGACTGCAACTGTTACAAACGTGGCAGATCAGGTGGCACAGAACGCCCAGTCTGCAAAAGAGATCAGTGGAAAAGTAGGAGAACTTGGAAATGCAATCTTAGAAAGCAACGGTAAGATGCATGAGATGGTTGATTCCATGAATGAGATCAACGAGGCTTCCAAAGAAATTGATAAGATTATCGCAACGATCAATGAGATTGCATCCCAGACAAATCTGCTTGCGTTAAATGCTTCTATCGAGGCAGCCAGAGCCGGCGAAGCCGGAAAAGGATTTGCGGTGGTAGCAGATCAGGTAACAGTACTTGCCGACCAGAGTGCACAGGCAGCAAAAGAGTCAGCAGTTCTGATCGAGACTTCTGTCAAAGCAGTAGAAAAAGGTATGGTCATTGCAGATCAGACAGCAACACAGTTAGAAGACGTAGCCGATAATTCCAGAACGATCACAGAGCAGGTTGGAAATATTGCGGATACATTAGAGACGCAGACAACAGCAATCCATCAGATCAATGAAGGAATCGAGCAGATCAATGACGTTGTACAGACGAATTCCGCAACATCCGAGGAATGTGCGGCTGCCAGTCAGGAGATGAGCAGTGAGGCTGAGAATCTGCGTGAACTGATCCGCAAGCTTCAGGTTGCAAAGTTCGAATAAGACATACATGATCGAATATGTACTGTGAGTATTCGATCGGCATGAATAAATAGTGTATATAAAAAAGACTGTCATACAAAGAACTCGATGAGAGCAGATTTTGTGTGACAGTCTTTCTGCTTTTTGGTCTGCGCCAGTCAGTGCAATGCAAAAGCTGGTGGAACAGTTAAGGTTATCTAATTGCGAGGACAGTTTGGTATATCAAACTCCGGGTTGAATGCATAGAAATTCTTGCTGTCGAGGTCATCCTGAATAATGCGCAGGGCTTCACCGAAACGCTGGAAGTGGACGACCTCACGCTCCCTTAAGAAACGGATCGGATCACATACATCAGGGTCTTTGACGAGCCTCAAAATATTGTCATACGTGGTGCGCGCTTTCTGTTCTGCCGCCATATCTTCAAAAAGATCGGTAAGGGCATCACCTTTGGACTGAAATTCGCAGGCGTTAAAAGGAATACCGCCCGCCGCCTGTGGCCAGATACCACCGGTATGGTCGACATAATATGGTGCAAATCCGGCAGCTTCAAGCTCTTCTGCACTTAAACCTTTGGTGAGCTGCCGGACGATGGATGCGACCATTTCCAGATGCGCTAATTCATCAGTACATAGATGTTGGAAATGGTTATATGTATTGGATTTCTAAGGAAAAAACATTTTCCACGTATCGTCCGACACCTGCTTTTGACTCCATATTATTATAATATATGATTTTGGAAACGCAGGATTTTAAAAACTGGTTCTTTTCCGTGGCGGACAGCTCCGGATCATTTAAGGCATTGATACAGTCACGGAAACGCCGGATTTTCTCCCCATAATCAACGTAGTTTTCTTTTGTCTCTTTTGCAGCAGTCAGAGCAGTGATCGTAGAAGCGATTTCCTGCTGGGTTTTGATATTCCTTTCCAAAAACTCTTCCTTTGAGTAAATACCATCCTCATAAGCATCTTTCTGTCTCATATCTTTTTCCTGCAATTTTTTAAGACGTGTTTCAAGGTTTGCAACGATGCTTTGATTTACAGTCTGTGCGTTGCCGTTGTCGGCAAGGAGAGCTAATTCAAAGTCATGTATAGTATTTTCCATAGAAGAGATAAAACGCTCTAAAAAGGCAGAATAAAGCACCGATTTTGTGTGACAGTATGACTGATGGTTGCATAACATGATCTGAGAAACGGAATTATGGTTTTTATATATCTTAAGAGACATAGCGTGATCACAGGTGCCGCAGTAGAGCAGACCGGCAAATGGATTGCATAATTCTTTATTGCGTCGGAGACTTGGATTAGTTCCGCGCCTTGCCATGCATGCATCATATAATTCCTGTGAGATGATAGGTTCATGCAGCCCGTTATAATATTTCGCATCCGAACTTCGTGGACGTGATTTTTCCAATTGTCCGTCGTTGATGTATTTTACAACTTTTCTGGTATCCCACCGGATCAGTCCGAGGTAGAGAGGGTTGCAGAGAATCGAACTGATAATTGCAGGTGTCCAGTGTGCTGCCTTTTTCGGTTTCAGATTCATGCTGTCAAGCTTATGTGCGATATTTGTAAAACCGATACCACCCGGAGTATAAGCATAGAGTTCATGGATCAGCCTGACCACATTGGCTTCCTCAGGGACAATTTCCAGCGTGTGGCAGTTGACACCATCTTTTTTAATCACAATCTTGCGGTAGCCGTAAGGATCTACAGAGCCGATATAATGTCCTTTGGCAGCAGAGGATTCCCGACCACGCCGCAGAATGCGTTTGGTGTATTCCAGATAATCATTACCTCGGGTGATCTCCATCTCAAAAAATTTGCGTTCATATTCTTCCTGAAGGTTAAATGAGTGTGTGAGAGTGAGAACCATGGTATTTGTGTAGCGCAGGATATTAATAAGCCGGCCGCAATCCTCCAGATCGCCACGGGAAAGACGCTGTGGCTCTACGATGAGAACAGCTTTTATCTGCGGAGATTCTATTTTCTGCAGAACAATCTTAACCTGCGGTCTGGAGTCGATCGTCTCACCGGATACCACCTCACGGTAGATGTTCTTTTCCGGGATAGGAGAGCCAAAGTGAGTATTGGCATAGTCCTGAATCATTTCCTCATGTTTTTTTAAAACGTCCTCAACAGACATTTCGGGACTATCTGATCTGGATTTACGCAGATAGACAATAATTTCGTCTACATTTAAGGATTCCATTGATTGAGTTAATTCGTACATAGTATCACTCCCTCATAAAAATATATGAAAAATGGGTATAAAAATAACAGCCAGCAAGGAACGTTTGTTCCGCTTGCGTTTGGCTGCTCCGAATGATACAATATGCTTGCTTAGGGCGTGTATCTACGGAGCACGTTTCCGCCTCTGTTGTTGACTGGTGTCCGGTCCGCAGGGGCGGTTTTAAATTGACAAAAATATGTATATGACATATAATACACTTAACAAGAGAACCGAAAGCTAGATAAAGCCTAGCCGCCGGTAAAAAATGTTCTATAAAATAGCGTCTTAGTTTACCAGGCTGAGGGCGCTATTTTTTTCTGCTATTAATATGTAAAACAAGAGTTATAACAGCGCAGAGCATAATCACGAAAGTGAATAAATCACTGTATGTAACCATTGGCACCAGCTCCCTTCTTAAGTATCCGGCAGCTGGCATATCGCCCCTTCAGTTCCCTTAGTAAGTGTATTATATTGTCAAAGTGCAACAGTTGTACTGGTACAACTATAAATTAAAAAGGTTCTTAAGCTTTGCAAAAACAGAAGACGGTTTTGAAAGCTTTTTCGGTAGAGTACGTATTTTCTTTGTTAAAAAATTTCTATAGTTTGATTTAATAATATTTATATATATAAGACCGTCAAATGTTGAACTTTCAAATATATCACAAACAAGTTGTTTAAAATTGATTTTGTCTAAAAAAAGACGCTTGATATATTTGGATGAGTAAATCTCATCAATGATAGATTCATGGTAATAATTAGAAAATTTAGCAATTCGAGCTATTAAATATTTATTGAAAATATACGATGAATCTATTCGCTCAATCATTTTATCGATACTATGAACAAGATATAAATCCTCATATTCATCGGGATAAAACAAACCATAATTATTCATTAAATTAACATCAAAATATAATTTAAATAATGCATAATAAAGTGCATTTTCATATATTTTTTGACGCTCACAGATTTCTGATAAATACATAAATTTAAAATTGTTAAAAACGACATGGGAACTGTTCCAGTTAACATCATCTATTTGTTTAGTCAAAATTATATAAGCAATATCTTCGAAATTATTTGTAATACCTGATTTTCTATACTGAAAGTATTCATTCAAAGGAATATCGTAAATAATATATTTGTGATATTTCTCCAAATCGATATTGTTATAGTAAAATTCAGCGCCCTTATCAGATAGAAAATAGTATTCTGAGTGATTAGAAAGTTCAGTATCAAGGAAATCACTGGGTGCATTATCTATTAGACGAGAGATAAGTTCATCTTTTTTTCCAGAAATTTTCAATTCAAATGATTGCAAGAAGCATTTTAGCTCTTTTATATTATATAGGGACAGCACTTCATGTATATTTGGCATACGAATATATCCATTATTTAAAAGCCACTTATCCAAAGCCTCAGGATTAGTGATACAAGCTTCTGTTAAAAAGTAAGTGCAATAACTTTGCCCAATTTTCCTGCCGTGTAAGTGACCACCTAGTAATAATTCCATTGCATACAATTCATTATTTGTCATATTTTTTTACCTAAATGTTTTAAAGCTTTCCAATTACTTTTCCAAGAGTGGCAGCAGTCTCATCCAGAGGAATGTTCTTATAGTCTTTATTCAAAGAAATCAACTCTTTTTCGCCAAGTTTCTTCACAAAACATTCATTGTTGATCTGGAAGATGCCAATGTCTCCAACCTCGATTTCCTGCGTAGCTTCAACGAGAAGAATGTCTCCATCTTGAAATGCAGGCTCCATTGAGGAACCATTTACGCCAATTGCATAACTGACATTCCTGTATTCCGGCTTATCTGGAATTTCAATGTCCTTATCCGGGAGATTATCAATCACAAGCTGACCTGTTCCGGCAGAGGCATTTTTAAAATAGTAGCTAATTAGTCGCATTGGGAAAGAAGTAACAGGGTGAGAAACTTCACCAAGTTTACCGTATTTTTCAATGCGTTCGGTTTCTTTATCCAGAGTAAAGTTCACTAATTCCTTACCGTGGTCATCAAGACTACGGTATTTTTTTATGGATTCATATTCTGAGAGAGATATGTCTGATTTTACACGTTTAAAAGCATATACATCTTCTAATAAAGAAGAACAATCTATTTGATAAATATCGCATAATTTGACAAAAGTATCTATATCTGGCTCAGTACGACCTTTTTCCCAATTACTCAGAGTATTTGGCTTTATGCCGAGTATATCAGCAACATCTTGTTGCTTCATATTATTTTCAATTCGCGCATTTCGAAGTCTAGTTATTAATAATTCATTCATACAAGTACCTCCTTAGATTGAAATTAGCACAAAATTAAGAATATGTAAATAAAAATATCGCAAAACGTGAAAAAATATATTGACAAATCATAAAATGCGATATATCATACAGACAACATCACAAAATGCGAATCGAGGTGATAAAAAAATGAATATCGGAGTGATGATCAAAAGTTATTTAGAGGATAGGGGAATATCACAGGCATATGTGAGTAGAAAAACAAACATCAATCCTGTCAAATTAAATTTGGCATTGAATGGGAACAGAACATTAAGCTTAGAGGAATATGCTTTGATCTGTGGAGCGTTAAAAGTAGATACGAACAAATTTCTCAAGCCCCGTATACCGGAGAAAACAAAAGAAGTACCAGATGCACTACTATCTGATACTTAATTTCGACCTATTTACTGCAATGAGATATCTGTGTTCCGGCTCAAGGCTCACCCACATTCGCGACTGTGGTTTACCGGAAATGATAATCAAAGTAGTGCACTTATCCAATCAGATATCGTGTTTCTTATACGATAGGTACTCGCTTAAAAATAGCCCTATTGCAAACACATTTTGTACTGGAGATGGTAAATCAACCAACACTCATCAAAGCGCAGGGCAAAGCAAAAACGCTTCCACAAAGGACGCATCCCTCCTTCGCTGTTAGGGTGGGTAAATATTAACATTATCGAAACAAAAATTCAAGTATTCGAAAGAACAAATCATATCAGAGAGGAGATGAGTAAAGATGAAGAAAAAAACTTTAAAAGTAATTGATAAAACAATTATGAGTGTGTGTGAAAAAATCATTAAAAACGAGAAATTCTGCGGTGAAGATGAGTATTGCAAGACAGTATCAGCTCTCGCAGATTTGATACATGCAAGAGCTGATATACAACAGAAAATGATAAGTGAAAACAAATTAGGACCGATTGTTACGGCTGAGTAAATCCAGCTTATTTTCAATTTCTAAAGTATGAAGTGCATTTATATTGATGGAACAGGTAGCATTATTACCTTCTTTTATAAACAAAGCACAATTTGTAACGCATGGAACTTTGTTTGTTGCACTACTCATTAGAGGACAAATAAATATCATAACAAATCTCCTTTCATGATACTCGGACACGGCAATGTCCTGTAAGGAGATTGTAACACCAAAATAATTCAATAGAAAGAGTGTCACGGACAACGTTTAAAGCATTAGATAAGAACAGGAGGTGCAGTGTATGGAATATAAGAGAGTAATCCAGGAATTTCCAAATGGTACAAATATCAACCTTATTCCAATCCTCACACCGGAAGAGGAAGAAAAGCGGCATCAGCGGTTGAATGATGCAGCCGTCAGGCTTCTGCTTGCCCAGGAAAAAAAGGATATGGAAAAACAGATGAAAGTTGCCACGTAGGAAGTGGCGGAAGGACAAGCTATGAGAGTGATTATTGAAAATTATTCGAGAGTTCCATTGCCTGTAGCAGTATTAATGGTTTTCTTAAAGCTGAATGGAAATTCAGATAAGGAAAAAGAGAGACATGTGGTAATCGAAAAGCAGGAAAAAATCGATGGAACGATCTTTACAGTGAGGGATGAATGATGAAAAAGAAAATTTTAGAAGGAGCAGGAATGTTTTTCTTGGCAATTGGCAGTTGCGAACAACTTATTATGTTTGCTCTGATAGGATTTTACCTGCTTTATAGAGCGGCGAAAGGAGAAGATTATGAAGATTGCAGCGAAGACGGAGATTAGTCCTCATGAGGAAGCACTGATCCAGGATTTTATAAAGCAAATGAAGCAGGAACATCCAAATTTGGAATTGTCTATGAATGACATTTATGATTCGGCACTTCGTACCGGAATAGACGCTGTGTTAGAGCAGATCCGTACAGACCGCAGACAGAAAATAATGGAGGACTGGATACATGGAACAAAAAGCTACACAAGAAAAAATGATAGCGGAATATAGAACATGGTTTGCTATTTTCCTCAAATGTTTAAGCGAAATAAAGGTTGATGCTCAGATCAAGGCAGAATATACCGAGGAATACCGACACAAATTAACAGGAATGCTTGTGCTGATAAATGGCATGAAAGTAATCACAGACGAAGAATATCTGACCATGTATAAAGAAGTAGAGAAAGAATTTAATACAGAAAAATTATATGGCTTCAGATATCTTATGAGAACGGAGGTGTTCTATGCTGACAGTAAATGAAACAGTGGACAAACTGTATAGACAGCCGGAAAAATTCGAACAATGCATGAAAGCAGGGGATTACAGCAGGGCGAAGTGGTGTTTCATCAACACAGTCTTTGTATCAACTTTCATTGAACTAGATAAGGAGGCAGAGGACAAGCTGTTTGAAATGTTTTCAGAAGAAAAAGTAAGAGAGGCATTTGGAGGAAAGAGAGCAGATGATAAAGGATACAGACCTAGTTAAAAAGCTCAGGCTCCAGGCTGACGTATTCAGACATCATTTTAGCCGGAAGGAATACATAGAAGCAAAGATGGTCCGGGAAATCGCCGGGACGGTAGCACTGTTTATAGAAGCCCCAGAGGATTTTAAAATAGAACTTTTTGGGGACAGACAGGGAGACGAACCGGTAGAAGGATTGTTTGATGAAGAGAAATGCATTAAGGCGGGATTTGAGAGCATTAAGAGAGGCTTTGACATGCAGAGGATGACATATGAGGATGTCATGGTATTGGTAAATAAAAAAAGGGGTTAAGAAACTAGCACTTTCTTAACCCTGTGAGTAAAAACGTTGGGAACGTATAACTCTATATTTATATTACCACAAAAAGCCTAAAAATGCAAGGAAAACGGGGATTTTCACCCGGTCTATTTAACAATATAAGTATATTAAACTTAGAAACATTTAGAGGTAGACATGTATTGGAAGGACACATATGAGTTTTTAAACAGCAATGACATTGAGTATAAATGGGAGGGAAAATACGGAGCGAAGGGAGAGAAGAGACAGAAAAAGAAGAAAGCCACCCCGGAGCAGATAAAAAAGCAGAACCAGTGGAAGAAAGAGAGAGAAGTGTGGAGAAAGATCAGATGGAATTTCTATGAAGGTGATCTTTGGACAACACTGACTTTCCCAGAAGGCACAAGAATGTCATTGCAGGAGATAAAAAAGATAATGACTAATTTCTGGCAGAACATGAGAAGGGCGTACAAAAAGAGGGGGAAACAGCTTTTATGGATCATGCGTATCGAGATAGGAAAAAAAGGCGGAATACATATACACATTATAATCAACAAGATACGAGGAGAGCCGGCAACGAGTGAATTGATTCAGAGGTACTGGAAGAAACACGGATATGTGAATTTCACACCGTTATATGAGGATGGAGATTTCAGGCGTCTGGCAAATTATATAACAAAGCCACTGCCGGACGAAAATGAGGATGGATACGAGCAGTTATCGCTATTCACACCGGAGGAGAAAAAAGAATGTTCCACATATTCATGTTCAAAAAATCTGGTCACAAAAGAACCGGAACGAAAAAAGTACTACAGATGGACGGTCAGAAAAATCATAAAAAATGGACCAGAGCCGACACCGGGATATTACATCGATCCGGAAGGCGTGGTGTGCGGAGTTAATAAATACACAGGCTTATCTTATCTGCGTTACACGGAGATAAGAATAAAACCATTGGAAAGAGGCGACAGCGGATGAAAGAAGTGAGCATTTACATAGTGACCGGGATCAAAGGCAGATGGCAGCAGGACGGACATATAGGATATGCGCTGGAATATTACAAAGAAAACAGCAAGTACCCGGCGGTGATCAGGGAAGTTGTACCGGTGCAACAGATGAATGAGAACCGATCCACACTGGAAGCTCTGATACAGGCACTGCACCGGATGAAAGAAAAATGTATCCTGACAGTCTACACGGAATCCAAGTACCTGTACAGCGGATATGAGGATGCAGAGTATGTAAAACGCTGGAAACAGAACGACTGGACGAGGTCGGACGGTCACGAGATAAAAAACCGGGATAAGTGGCAGGAACTGGACAGGCTCATACAGGGAAATCTGATCAGAATTTTGTTAAACCAAAGAAACGCTTATACCGAGAGTTTACGGCAGGAAATCAAAATAAAGGAGAGATAAATTATGGCATTATTTGAAAGATTTGGAGAATTTGACTCTGTGGAAGAATTGAACATGACCGCAGAGGGATTAAAGGAAGAGGGAGACCTTGAGAGCCTCAAGGTGCTGGCAGTGGAAAATGGTCTGAGTGAGTATGATGCAGAGGATTATGCAACAGGAGACGTGGAAGAACTGGCGAGCAAGCAGATGGCAGCAATCGGAAAACTGAAGGTTGAAAGTGAAGAATTAAAGATTGCAGGCATCATGGAAGACTGGAAAGATACTGTGGCAGAAGAATGTGTAGAAAATGAAGCTTTATGTGCAGCAGTCAGAAAAAAGGATAAAAGTTTAAAAGAATGCATGGCGAAGCTGATACAGTTTGCTTTCGAGAACAAGGTACAGGTAAATGATGAAATCATTAAGATTACAAAAGTAAATCATAATGGAAAGCTGGAAAATTTCAGAGGCCCGCTTTACCTTGGCATACCAAACAGGGCACAGGTAAGAGATATAGCCAGAAAATATTACTTAGGAGAATAAAAAGATGCTTGCTTATAAAGGATTTCATAGTGATCTCACCTGCACAATGGGAAAAGGAACATTCCAGTATAAGCAGGGAGTGAAGTATACAGAAGAAAGTGCACACTGCGGACGGGACGGATTCCACGCAACAGATAACCCGCTGGGAGTATTGAGTTATTATGATAAGCCGGATGACCGTTATTTTCTGGTAGAACTTGGAGGAAACATTGACGAGGATGGTGTCAACAGCAGGATATCAGCACCGGAGATCACTCTGTTGAGAGAGATATCAAAAACAGAGATGTACATGAGAGGACTTATCTGGATGTCGCAGCATCCAAAAGCAGAAGATGATTCAGTTGTAAGAAAAAACAATGGAAATGCGGCAGGGACAGGTCATGTGCTCGTAAGAGGAAAACACCCAAAGGCAAAGGGAAAGAAGGGCGATATGCTTTACATTGCCAAAGAAGACAGCAATGGAGAGATAACAGACGCCGGAGTATTTGAGGTGGGAACGGACGGAATTGAAGAAAATGTATTTTATGGCATAGATGGGAAGGTGGCAGAATGAATAAAAAAGAACTGGAAAAGCTCCGGACACTGAACGCGACAAAGAGCATGATAGATGCATTGAAAATGCCGGGCGAAAAGAAAGATTGGTCTAAAAAAGTACATGAATACAAGTACTGGCTGGCTGCAAGATGCCAGCAGTTAGACGGAATATTAAAAGTCTCAATCTGCACCAGGGAGGATATTGAGAAGAATATCTTAAAACCTAAATGGGATATTTTCATCAATTATGAGGGAGAAGGCTATATCACAAGAGAGAGACAGGAAGACGGAACGTATAAGTGGCGCACAGCGATGATCGATAATCTGGAAGAAGGCTACTGGTATAACAGAAAATACGATACATACATGTATTTTAATGCTGGAGGCATATATACGATAAAAAAACTGCTTAAAACCAAGCATGCAGGAAGCGCCGGGATTATGGAATGGCAGCAGAGTTGTAAAAGAAGACGGGAAGATAAGAGGATAAATGAGCAGATAGATAAGTGGGATGAAGTAATGAAACCGATAGGAGAACCACCGAAAGGTTTTAGAGACTGGTATCGGCACAACGGATTTGATGGAAGCAATTTTATCTACTATAAGGGTGCAGGGGTAAAGACGGGATACTGTACATCATGTCTGAAGACAGTGCCACTTAAAATAATGCCAAAACACAATATGCAGGGAAAATGCCAGGTATGCCATAAGCTTGTAACTTATATCTCACGCGCAAGAAAAAGAAACGACATAAGAACGAGAGGCAAAGCGTTTACCTGCATCCAGCGGTATAAAGATGGACTTATCCAGCGCAGGTTTGTAGCAGGGCGAAGGGATGTAAAAGACACTAAAAATGTAAATGAGTGTAAATTCTGGGAAATAGAGACACACAGACAGATTGTACGGGAAAACGAAATCAAAACCTATGAATACGGAGAGTATAAGAGACGGAGAACATGCTGGTATGCGATAAATATAGATTTTATACCAACAGATGATACGAGAATATATACAAGAAATATTTCGAGTGTTTTCAAAACTTCAAAGTCATCATATCCGATTGCAGTAAAAAGTGGATGTTCAGAGGATGTAGGGCGTTATCTGGTGATGGAGAAAAAGAGACCGCTGATAGAAATGTGCATGAAAGCAGGACTTACAGAGCTTGGAAAATATATATTGAGCGACTGGGCGTACAAAGAAACACAGAAAAATGAAAATGCACATGAACTTGGAAAGATGCTCTGCATTGATAAGGGGAGGTTAAAAAGACTAAAGGATATAAATGGGGACGGAAAGATTTTAAAGTGGCTGCAGGAAGAAAAGAGAAATAACACCATATACCAGGATGAGGACATCAGGACCTTATGCGAGGCAGACATCTACCCGGAAGACACAAAACGCAAAAATCCTTTTCAATATCTGTCAATACACAAAGTCTGCAACTATCTAAGAAAACAGCAGGAGTACAGAAGATCACTTGGAAGAAAAGAGAATATGCATTATCTGTGGAGTGACTGGTGCGATTATGTGGACATGATGCAGAAAATGAAAATGGACTGCACGGTAGAACTGCTTTTAAAACCGAAAGACCTCACAGTGGCACACAATGAACTGGTGGCGAGGATATCACTTAAGGATTCAGCAAAAGAGATCCGGGAAAAGGAAAAGAAATTCAAAAATGCCAAGAGCCTGGTAGAATCCGGAGAACTTACAAAATATGAATACAGTGAAGGCAGGTACTGTATCGTTGCTCCAAAAAGTATTAAGGACATTTACGAGGAAGGAATTGTATTAAAGCACTGTATTCACACATGTGATATTTATTTTCAGAGAATGGATATCAGGGAAACATACCTGCTGTTCCTGAGAAGGGCAGCAAGACCGGATGTACCGTGGTACACGCTGGAGATTGAGCCGGGAGGAAATATAAGACAGAAAAAGTCAGTGCTGAATGAGGCATATAAAGATCTTGATGATGCACTTCCGTTTTTGAGAAAGTGGCAGCAGTGGGTAAAGAAAAATCTATCGGCAGAAGATAAAAAACTGGCAGAAAAGAGCGACAAGGCAAGAAAAGATGGATATAAGCAGTTAAGAGAAGAAAAGAAGCTGATCTGGCATGGAAGATTACAGGGAACCTTGCTGGTGGATGCACTGGAAAATGATTTTATGGAGGCAATGTGATGAACGAAGTGATCGAATACAGAAATTATGCAGAATACAAGCAGGAGCTTGACACAGAGTTAAAAAAGACCGCGGAGGGATTTGTCCGTATCGGATATCTGTTAAAAGTGGCGCGCGATACTAGAATTTTAGCGGAATCCGGCTATCAGAATGTCGTAGAATTTGCAAAGGCAGAATACGGGATCGATAAGACGCAGGTATCCAGATTCATGAACATCAATGATAAGTTCTCCGAGGGCGGATACGCACCGGAACTCAAAGCAGAATATCAGGGATTTGGATATGCCAAATTATCGATCATGCTGTCGCTGCCGGATGAAGTAAACGAGGTACTGACACCGGATCTGAGCAAGTCAGAGATCCAGCAGCTTAAAGAAGACGTGGACGAGGAGAAAAAGACCACGGATATTGAAGTCATGCTTGAAGAAAAGGACAGCGTGCAGCAGGCACTTGATACAAACCTTGAAAAGACCATGTATCAGCTTGGTAAAGATGCACCAGAAATATACAAAAAATTGTGGACTTCGGCTGTTAAGAATGGAGAGACAGGAAAACACTTCATTGAGAACCTCATACCGAATGAACAAGCTGTCTACACAGTCCGTATTCCAGGAGCAGGTGCACATATGCTTGCGATCACAGAAAACAGTGATGAAGTGAAACTTTTGAACCTGCGTGATGCGAGCCGGAACGAGGTATACAGCAAAGAGGATATTGAAAAGGCATTTGGAAAGATCAGTTACGCAGCAGAAACATGGAGAGAATCCTGGGAAAAGGAATACGGCGAGCAGTTGCCGGAAGAAAAAGGAAAAGTTGCACCGGTACAACCGAAATCAGCACCTAGAAAAGAGAGCAAAGTTATCTCAACGATCAAAAAGAAGGATGATGTGCAGCAGGCAGCAGAACCACCGAAAGAGCAGACACTTCATGATATTGATCCGGAGATTCCAAAGCCGGATCCGAAGAATACAGAGGAAAATGTAACAGAATCCGTTATAAATGACAGCGAAACTAACAAAAATGTTGTAAATTTACCGGAAAACGTTTCAAAACCGGAAGAAAGCGTATCAGAACAGGGAGAAAACGTACCAGAGGAGCAGATACCGGGACAGGACGACATCATGAACCACCCGGAATATTTGCCGGAAAAGAAAACAGACAAGCAGATCATTGAGGATGCCAAGAGAACGGTTGAAGCTATCCGCTTAACCCTAAATGACTGGGAATATACGATACCACAGGGAATGCTGGCTGCCATATTAGATCGTGTTGAATATTTAAAAGACACATTACAGGAACTGGTCAAAGGAGATGCCGATGAGGATGATGTTTAGGATCAGGCTTTTCATCTGGTCCGTATGGATGCGGATGCCAAAGCCATGGTTAAAGAGAAAATACCAGAAAGAGATCGAGCGGATGCAGCAGGCGGTGAAGAGATGAAAAAGAAAAAGAACAAGATTAATTACAATTTCACAAAAGAAACCTGTTACCGGATCGCAGAGAGGGACGGTAACAAATGTATTTTCTGTAAGCTTGGTTACCACATGGATAAATGCAGATCAGAAATGCTCTTAGGGATACCGGACATCATGCATTACATAAATAAGAGCCAGGGCGGTCTCGGAGTAGAGAAAAACGGCGTACTCGGATGCAGGTTTCACCACGGACTGCTGGATAATGGCAACCTCGGACTCCGGCCGGAAATGTTAGAGATCATGAAAGAGCATCTTATGCAGCAGTATCCGGACTGGTCAGAAGATGGGCTAGTCTATAAAAAATGGGATTTTCCAACTTTTGGATAATATATCACAGTAACTGTCGACAGAGGATTCCGGAAGCGTAGCTGGGGCTTCCGGAAGAAAGGAGAATTATGAAACAGCCAAGTAAACCGACAAGAACACAGAAAGTGATCATTTCTGCACATAAACTAAGACCGGAAAACTGGATGGTCGTATACGAGAGCAAGGACACATTGGAAGTCATCAGTAAAAAGACATCCATGCGGAAGGTTCTGAATAAGTGAGGCGGAATCATGCAAAAGAAATGTAAATATTGTGGGAAAGAATTTGACGCTACGAAATCAAAGCGTCTGTATTGCAGTGATAAGTGTAAAAAGAGTAGATGGAGAGAAAAGGATAAAAAGAGGAAATACGGTGTGCATATGGAAAATCCGAATGCAGCAGTCGTTGATATAGCGGTAAAGGCAAGGGAAGCCGGTATGACATACGGACAGTATGTAGCAAAGATGGGAGACACGGATCATGCGGAAAAACACAAAAAAATATAAAAGAGAGCTTGCAGCAGCAAAAGCAGATATCAAGAGATTACTCACTGAGGAACATTTACCATGTGAATTTTGCAGATATGAGGCACAAATGGATGTACCATGTACGCAGGGCGATAAAGAATGGTGCAGACAGCATGCAGTTTGGAAAGGCGATAAGCAGTTAAATTAGAATTTAGGAGAAGATTGTATATGGAAAAAGAAAAAATAAAATGGCTGGAATGGAGTGGAAATGTTGAAGAATGGGGCAAGATAGAATGCCCGATGCTAGGAAATGAATGGGTAATGACGTATTACCCAAAAGGTACGCCTTGCTATTATTCTTACACTGCTCCTTTTATTGATGAAAGCGGAGACGTATGCTACTACAGATTTGACCATGACGAAGGATGCTGGGAGGAAGATGTTATTTATACCATATGTCAAAGTGAAGAGTATCAAGAGAGCATGATTTTTAAGATGTAAACTGAACATATTTAGAATTTATAGCAGGAGAAGATATGGGAAAATTAATTAATAAACAGGATACAATTGATAAAATAAAAAAAGAAACTCTTATAAATTATTCCGTTGCCGTAATGGCAGAGGTTGCGGAACGTGCTAAACAGGAAGATGCACCAATTTATGAAGGAGATAAGGAAGTTGACCAATGGGTGCGTTTATCAGATGTAGAAGAAGCAATTAATAAGTATTTAAACTGAACTTTAGGAGGTTAAGAACATGAGAAATTTGATTGACGCATTAAAAAGATTTGACAGTTTAGAAACAGTGATTGCAGAACTGGAAGTGTACGCTAAAGAAAGTGAAGCAGAAATTACGGTTGAGGATTTGGCGGATTATCTGAAAGATGAAGCTGATTATGCAAATGAATAATGTGTGGAAAACTGAACATGATAGAAGTATAAAAGGTATTGAATATAATAAAAGAACATTATATAATTTTCACACGAGGTGAAGATTATGTCAAATGAAAAAGAAATGAAAACATGTTTTGTAATAACACCGATTGGTGAAAATGGTTCTATAACTAGAAGAAAAATAGATGGACTTATAGATGAAGTGATCAGACCTGTATTAGAAAAATTAAATTATACCGTTATTGTGAGTCATAGAATAAATGATAGCGGAACAATGACGTCTACAATAATAGAAAAGGCATATAACAGTGATTTGGTTATTGCAAATCTTACTGGAAATAATCCTAATGTTATGTATGAAGTTGCTATAAGACATGCATCTGCAAAACCAATTATTCATATTACTGAAAATATATCTGAGTTACCATTTGATATCAATGACCAGAGAACCATTGAATATACAGATGATATGTCTGGTGCATTAGAATTAAAGGAACGACTTAAAGTTATGGTTGAAAGCATTAATTATAAAGAGTGTGTGAGTAATCCGGTTACGGAAGCTCTTTCTAAAAGAGATTTAGTAAATATTCCAGAAAAGGGGGATGTTCAATTAAATGATGTTTTAGCTGATATACAAAAAGATATTAGAAATATACAGAGGGAAATAAAGAGAACACAGCAATATGAAAAGCTTGTTAATATAAATACACATACGATTGAGCCGAGTGAAAAGAAGATAGGTGAGTTAGTGGGAAAAAATGTTTATTTGGGAGAAGCTAGGGCTGGAAGATTTGAGAGAGATAGTATGGGAAGATTAATGTATATAAAAGCTGATGAAGAATAAATATTTTAAGTCAAAAACTAGAGCCGTTGAGCCGAATGTATGAGACTGAAAAGTCTTGTATGTCCGGCTCTTTTTATTTTGGAGGAAAGATGTATAGGACACAAAGGAATTATGAAAATGTACAGCGAATGCTATTTAATGGAATTGGGGAGTATGACATACCACAAATAGAATCTATACAATTTAATAATGCAGAATTTATTGGATTTAATTATGCCAGAAATGCAAAAGAACCAGAGAACAAAGCAGTGCATTTCTTCTTGGATGATTACCAGTTTACCAGAGTATGGACAGAACCGGACAGATACATTCCAATGTTGCAGCGATTCAAGTACGTGCTGACACCGGATTTTAGCCTGTATACGGATTTCCCAAAGCCATTGCAAATCTATAACCATTATCGTAAGCACTGGATTGGTGCATATTGGCAGATGTATGGTATCAATGTGATTCCTACGATCTGTTGGAGTGATCAGAAATCATTTGAATGGTGTTTCGATGGAGAACCTACACAAAGTGTTGTTGCAGTATCTTCCGTTGGAACACAGAACAATAAGGAAAAGAAACGATGTTTTCTGGACGGCTATCATGAGATGGTGGAGAGGTTACAACCTACACAGATTATCTTTTATGGCAGAGTACCAGATGAATGCAAGAAAAATATTATACACATAAAGCAGTTTAGTGAAAAATGGCATGAGGCGGAGGTATCACAATGGTAGTAAATTTACAATTTTTGGGTGGGCGTGGTAGTTCTAGTGGACTGGGTGGCAGCAGCGGAGACCAGAGAAGAAGCACACGCGGCAGACGCGGAGAAAGGAAAGACATTTAATGGGCGGCAGAGGAGCGAGTAGTGGGATAAGCGATAGCGGCAAACGATATGGAACTGAGTACAAGACCATTGCACAATTCGGAAATGTAAAAGTAGTCCGAGCCAATGATGGCGGAGCGAAGGCTCCGATGGAAACAATGACACCAGGGCGTGTATATGCTACAGTAGATAAATTCAACGACATTAAATATATCACATTTCATGATGCTGAAGGAGAAAGAGTGAAGCAAATTGATGTGAAAGGAAAGAAGCATAATGGAGCATTGCCACACACTCATAACGGATATGAACATGACGAATATGGAACATATCCAGGATTGTCTGGGAAAGACGAAAAGTTAGTAAATAATGTATTGCAGCAATGGGAACGCAAACGAAAGAAATTGAATTTATAAATGGGATATGGTATATTTAAGTTGCAAGGCTATAGTTCACAGAGGAGAATACCGCATAGCGGAGAGCCCGGTGCAATTCCGGGTAACTTGCATAAGGTAGAAGATAGTTTAGGCTGGCAGAACAGGTTGATAGACAAGGCATCGGTTCAATTCCGGTTGACTACCAAGAGGATGTACCATAATGGTATGTCCTTTTTATTTAAAAGTGCAGCAGTTGCACCGGTGCAACTTGTTGACTTGTATCAAAAAAGAAAATATAATATGTGTAACAGAGCCGATGAGCCAAATACATGGAGAAAAACCGTGTATGTGGCTCTTTTTTTATGTTTTTTTTGGAGGTGGCAGCAGGATGAATGCAAATAAAACAATTCAAAAATTGCAGATGGCAATATTGCAGCAGGGTTTAGCTGTTACCGTAAGCAATATCATAGCACTTTCTATTAAGTTCCATGCAATATTGCAGCAGGGTTTAGCTGTTACCGTAAGCCGGAGACAATTTTTTTCAACAAAAACTCAACATTTTATAACAATTACAGCATTAAATATTAAAGTTCTTCACTTTTTTAAGAAAAAAGGAGAGTGGAAAGAGCAGAATTACGAGATTATGAGCAGTGCTTCCAAACTGGAAATTATTGAGTGCCTGCTGGAAATATATAAGGCAGTCAGTGGATGAAGAAAATAACGCCAAAACAAAAGAAATTCGCAGATTTTTACATTGAATGTGGAAACGCAACAGAAGCTGCAAAAAGGGCGGGATATTCAGAGAAAACCGCCTATTCTATTGGACAAAGGTTGTTGAAAAATGTTGAAGTATCTGCCTATATAGCAAAGAGGCAGCAGGAAATTGAAAGTGAGAGGCTCTGTACACTGAAAGAAATACAGGAATTTAGAAGCCGTGTGATACGAGGAGAGGAGAAAGACGCCTTTGGTCTTGACATAGAAATATGTGATAGATTGAGTGCATGTAACCAACTCGAAAAAGCTTTGGTAATTGAAGAGATGGAGAAAGAGCGAAAGAAGCGCGAAGAGGAAGCTTTGAACAGGGGAACGTATCATACAGATCTGGATGTTGTGGCGGATACATTTCATTCAGTTGTGAGAGATATCAGGAAACATGGACATAGAGAATATGTTTTTGAAGGAGGACGAGGAAGTACCAAATCATCCTGTGGAACAATCATTCCTTATGAACTTATGGAAAACAATCATAATATTCATGCATTGGTGATCAGAAAGGTAAAAGACACATTGAGAGATTCTGTATATGCACAAATGCAGTGGTCATGCGATAAGCAGGCGGAGAACCCAATGTTTGACCGTGACAACTGGAAGTTTGGACTAAGCCCACTCGAAATAACATATACACCGACTGGACAGAAAATATACTTTCGAGGTGCGGATGATCCTGGAAAGATTAAATCTATCAAACCGCCATTCGGTTATATTGGAATTGTGATATTTGAGGAGTTAGACCAGTTCAGTGGACCAGAGGAAGTGAGAAATATAGAACAGTCGGCTATCCGTGGTGGTAATGATGCATATGTATTTAAGTTTTTCAATCCACCGAAGAGTAACAGTAATTGGGTTAATATCTACGTAAAGACACCAAAGGAGTCGATGTGCGTACACCATTCAACATATAAAGATGTGCCGCCGGAATGGCTGGGAAGAGATTTCATAGAAGAAGCAGAGCACTTACGGGAGGTAAACCCGGATGCATATGAGCATGAATATATGGGCGTGGCGAATGGAAATGGAGGTATGGTGTTCGATTATTTGGAACTGAGAGAGATTACAGATGATGAGATTGCAAGAATGGATCGTATCTATCAGGGAGTAGACTGGGGATGGTTTCCTGATCCTTACGCATTTATCAGAAGTTACTATAATCCGGCACAGGAAAAGATATATCTGATTGCGGAAAACGTAGTCAAAAAGACAAAGAATACACAGACAGGGCAGTGGATCATTGATCATGGATATGATGACTATGAAATTGTATGTGATAGTGCAGAGAAAAAATCTGTAGGAGACTATGTTGATATCGGGTTACCGGCAAGACCTGCAATTAAAGGACCGGGAAGCGTAGAGTATGGGATGAAATGGTTGCAGGGAAAGACGATTGTTATTGATCAGGCGAGAACACCTCATGCATATAAAGAATTTACAGAATATGAGTATGAGAGAGACAAGGATGGCAATGTGATCAGTGGGTATCCGGATGCTGATAACCACACGATAGATGCCGTGAGATATAGTTATGAACCACTGTGGCGTAGAAGTGAACATAAAGCTTAGGAGGATGAAATGGGAATTATACAGACACTTGGAATGTGGAAAGAGAGGATAAAAAGAATGTTCAAAGGAAATATCAAAAATGAATTTGGCGTGACAGGAATTACTTCAAATGCAATGGAAGATGCAATAACAGATTGGATGGATGTATATCAGGGAAAAGCATCCTGGGTTGATCATACCAAAGGAATCAAGACAATTAAATTTGCAAAAGCTGTTTGCTCCGAGACAGCCAGACTGACCAATCTGGCACTGGGAATCACATTCGATGGCAGCAGGAAAGACTATATGACAGAATGGTGTGAAAGGGCGATCATGCCGAATCTGCGCCGTTGGGTAGAATATGGCTGTGCAAGCGGCACGATTATTATAAAACCAAACGGAGTGGGTGCTGACTTTGTGACACCGGACAGATTTGAAATTGTTGGGAAAGATGGAAATGGACTGATTGCCGGGATTATATTTGAAGATCGCTACAGAGAGAATGATAAATATTATACCAAGCAGGAATATCACAGATTTTTTGATGCAAAGGTCAATTATGGAGATGGTGATTACAAGAGTGTGAAATATTACCAGATTTCCAATAGGGCATATGTAAGCAGCAATTCAGGAGAACTTGGAAAAGAGATTGAATTAAGCCAGACAAAATGGAATACTTTACTGCCGGATGTATCAATTACAACAAAAAACGAAGTTGGCTTAAATGGGATGATGTTCGGGGTGCTTCGGATGCCGGCGGCCAATGACATAGATGTTGACAGTCCTTTGGGAATGGCAATCTATTCTGACGCGATGGAAGAATTAAAAGATTTGGATATTGCATACAGCAGATACAGTGAGGAAGTGAAGGACAGCAGAGCGTTGGAACTGATCGACAGAAGACTTGTAAGAGAACCGGGGCACAAGGTAAATGAGGAGGTTGAACTGGATTTACCGAAACATTTCATTCCGGTATCGGGCGAGGGGGATCAGGAATTTTACCAGGCGGTGGAAAGACCTTTGAAGGTAGATGAAAGAATCAAAGGAATCAATGCACAGCTTTCATACATTGGCTATAAATGTGGGTATTCCAATGGATATTTTGCGTTTGACCAGAAAACCGGGATGGTAACAGCAACGCAGGTGGAATCAGACGATCGCAGGACCATACAGTTGATCAAAGATATCAGGGATGCATTACAGGTATGTCTCGATCAGGTTTTTTACGCGCAGTCAGTATTTGCCGATTTATATAATCTGGCACCGGTAGGCAATTACACAGCAAATTATGCCTTTGGAGATATCACGTATAATTTTGAGGAAGATAAAGTGCATCACTACAATCTGGCGGTACGGGGCATTTATCCGTGGGAAGAATACTATGTGAAGTTTTTAAAATATTCCAGGGAAGAGGCAAAAGCATTAATTGAACAGGCAAAATCAGAGAATCAGGCTGATGGAATAGAATATGACGAGGAATAATATATGCTGACACCAGAATATTTACAGGAGATCACAGATAAAAGTGAGAGCCTTGCAGCAGGATTAAAAGAATATATCATAAAACGGATTGTGCGGAGTATTATGGTACGCTTGCAGCGAGGAGAGGAATTTAAGCTTTCCCAGACAAATATGTGGAATATACAAACGCTGCAGGAGTCTGACGAACTTTTGGCGGATATTATGAAAGAGATAAAAAAACAGACAGCCGAAAGTAATAAGGTTGTAAAGAAGGCTTTTAAGGATGCAGGAATTACAGCACTCAGATATGAGGATGCAGAGTATGAAGCCGCCGGACTTGCAGCAGCGATTGGCACAAAAATGTCACCGGAATATATCAGAATCCTTGAAAGAAATTATGAAGCAACAAAGGGAGAATTAAAGAATCTTACAGGAACGATTGCTAAAGCGGCGCAGGTAACATTTATTGATGCCTGTGATGAGGCTCTATTTAAAGTTCAGACAGGAACATGCAGCAGATCACAGGCAGTGAAGGAAGCAATTGACAAGGCTGTAAAAGAAGGCGGGACGGTAATCTATCCATCAGGACATAAAGATACAGTGGAAACGGCAACTCTCCGGGCAGTCAGAACAGGGATTGCAAAGGCGGCTGGGGATATGGCGTTAAAGCGTATGGCGGAGATGGATGTGTGGGCTGTTTTAACATCTGCACATGTTGGAGCCAGAAGTACACCAATATCAGAACCGGCCAACCATGAATCGTGGCAGGGACAGGTGTTCTATGTGGATCTGGTAAAGTTGGGACTTGCAAAAGAGTACACAAAAGAAGCTGAGAAAGCCAGAAACTTACACCCTGATTTTATTGAAAAGACCGGGTACGGAACCGGTGAGGGAATATTAGGCTGGAATTGCAGACATTCCATCGGTACATGGATAGATGGAGTGAGCAAAAATAACTACGAGAAAATCGACACAGAAGAAAATAAAAAAGCGTATGATTTGCAGCAGGCACAAAGAAAACTTGAGCGCACGATCAGAAAGTGGAAGATACAAAAGAATGGCTATAAGGAGGCAATGGACAAAGCTGAGGATGACGAAACCAGAGAAGTACTTGACGCTCAATACCAGAAAGCAAAAGAAAAAGTGACATATTACAATAAAAAGTATGGACAATTCTGTGAAGAAAATGATTTGAAACTACAATATGACAGGTTATATGTTGGTGATCCGTCAAAAAAAGTGATTGATAAAAGTGAAGTGAAAGCATATAATATGGACAAGAGGTGATAGAATGCGAGAAAAAGAAACATTCTGGTATCCGTGCCCCGATTGTGGGGAAAAGATGTTGAAAGTACGGCGGGACACAGTTTTAATATCATTCCCGGCATATTGTAAACATTGCAAGGATACGAAGATTATTACAGAAATCGAGCCCCTAAGTAAAGTGATGAGCCATTGAGCCTAATACATGATGAAAGTCGTGTATCAGGCTCTTTTTTTATTTCGCGGAATGGCAGCCGCATTGCCGAGTCCGGGGGTAAGGACAAATCCTAATGCTGCTGGCGAGCAGGTAAAAGATACGGGAAGAGGAGGATATGCAACATGAAAAATATTTTTAAAATTTTGGAAGGTCTTGGGATTGAGGTGCCAGAGGATAAGAAAAGCACTCTGGAGAAGGAAGTTCATGAGAACTACCGCACCAAGAAGGATTATGACGATCAGGTGGAAAAAGCAGAATCGACACAGAAACTGTTGGATGAGACAGCGGATAAACTGAAAAAGTTTGATGGTGTGGATGTGGCAGATCTTCAGGAAAAGTTGAAAGAGACGACTGAAACATTGGAGAACGAGCGCGCAGACCGCAAGAAAAAAGAGGAAGAGGCTGAGAGACACGCTACGGTAGCAGAATATCTGAAAGAAAAACGTTTCGTAAATGATATTACCAGAAATGCCATCACGGCAGAGCTTGAAAAAAAGCTTGCGGATGATTCAGCCAAAGGAAAATCAATGGATGATCTTTTTAACGCAATGGTCAAAGATTCAGAAGGAAAAGACATTCCAAACATTCTGGTATCGGAACAGGCAGAGGATGATGCAGATAATGCAGCAGTTTTCACGGAGCCGATGGGAAACCAGACAGACACAAGAATTAAGGGAGATCCAAATAACATGGATTTCGAAACGTACAAAAAATGGAGAGAGCAGAATAGCTAAGAGAGGAGAATAATATGCCAAACAATTTTTTAACACCGCAGATTATTGCAAATGAGGCTTTGATGGTTTTACAGGCAAATCTTGTTATGGCCAATCTGGTCCATAAAGATTATTCAAAAGAATTTGTGAAGGTTGGAGACACGATCACGGTAAGAAAACCAGCGAAGTTCATTGCTAAGAACTTTACAGGAGAAACATCAAACCAGGATGCAACAGAAGGATCAGTACTTGTAAAGATGGACAGATTCCGCGACGTTACTGTTCCGGTAACATCAAAGGAACTCACGCTGAACATTAAGGATTTCTCAACACAGATTGTCACTCCGGCAATGCAGGCAATCGCACAGGCAATTGATGAAGACCTTATTGCGGTCGGACTGGAACATGCGAAACACATCGTGAAAGGAAATGCGAGAGCGACAAAGCCGGAAGATATCGGTAATATGGCAAAGCTCTTTGATGTTGCGAAGGTGCCATTAGCAAACAGACGTGTTGTTATGCATCCAACACATAAGTATCGCTATGTAATGTCTGATAATATGTCAAAGGTATCAGAATCTGGAAGCGAGAAAGCTTTGAGAGATGCAGAGATTGGAAAAGTATATTCATTTGATACCTATATGGATCAGAATTGCCCGGATGCACCTGTGGCGACAGGAACAGCGACCGCATATAAAGTTACTGCAAAGAAAGGCGAGGAAACAGTAAAACTTACAGATGTGGATGCAGCTACTGGCACTGTGAAAAAGGGTGATTCCTTTATCGTAGATGGATATAAATATACGATTGTGGAAGAGGCTACTGCGGTGGGAGGAACAATTGAAACTGTAAAGATTGACCAGCCACTGCACGCAGATTTCACAGCAGTGGATGCATTATTGATCAAAGAGCCAAATTCACTGGCATTTCACAGAAACGGAATTGCTCTGGTAACAAGAAATCTTTCACTTCCTATGGGTGCATCAAAAGCATATATTGCATCTGCCAATGGTCTTGGTGTGAGGGTTGTAATCGATTATGACACAAAACATAAGCAGGATACAATTTCGTTTGATATTATCTACGGAATCAAGGAACTTGATGAAGAGATGATTGGAAAGATCAAGGGCTAAATATGGGATACACATCATACGACTTTTACAGGCAGAAATATTTTGGTGAAAGTGTAAGTGAGACAGAGTTTCCAAAATGGAATGAGAAAGCCAGCGATAAGCTTGATTTTCTTACCTCCGGAAACATCAGGAAGATCGGATACGCACAGCTTGAAGAATTTGCCAGAGAGCAGATACAGAAAGCTGTGTGTAGATTGGCTGATGAAATGCGGGCTATTGAAAAACGTACAGCAGAATATGACGCAGGAAAAGTGATCAAGTCACATTCGGCAGGAAGTGAAAGCATTAGCTTTGAGGTAGGAAAAAATAAATTAGATGCTATCCTCACAAGCCAGGAGAAGCAGAATATGTATCTTTTGGCAGCAGCCGAAGAGTATTTACAGAATGTAAGCCCAAATCTGTTTTACAGAGGATATGAGTAAAAAGCAAAGACCAATGGATGATCTACAGATTTGAAATTGGTCTTTTTTAAAAGGAGAGTCATGTATACAGATACAATCACAGTATTCAATCAGCAGAAGGTAAAAAAGCAAATTACATGGTATCCAACCGTGATCCGCGGAGTTGATTTACAGATTACTGCCGGGCGGAATAGAAGTACAACAGGATTGGAAAATGCGGATTCTGCCAAAGTATTCATAAAATATGAAAATAGTAATGAAAAGATGCTTGTTGAAACATCACCAGAAGAAAAAAGAGAGTATTTAAAACCAAAGTCGTGGAACGCTTATACCGAGAAAAATCAGGCTTTCACGTTTCAGGAGGGAATAGATTTTTTTATTCAGGGCGAGTATCAGGAAGTTGCAATCATGGATGCTGACTATGAAGATGGGTTCTTAAGCTATATGAGTGATCGTTATGATGATTTATTCCTTGTAAATAAAGCAGATTTATATAAGACAATCCCGCATTTGGAGATTGGAGGCAGGTAATGGCAAAAGGGTTTAAAACGCAGCATTTTGAAGATTACAGTATCGTTAAAGGAAATGTTAAGGTCAAGCTGAATTTGAAACAATATGGTGAAAAACTCCAAAAAGCCCAATATTGGTTAGATGGTCAGATCATGAATGATATGGAACCGTATATGCCAATACAAACAGGTAACTTTATACAAATGACAAAGGCAAGAAGTGCGGCGTTGCAGGGAACTGGAAAAGTATGTGCTGGTGCTCCGCCGATGGGAAGGTTCTTATATGGTGGAAAAGTCATGATCGGTGAGATAAGCAAAAGTCCATGGGCTATGGAGGGAGAAACTAAAATTTTAACAGATAAAAACTTGAAATATGGACTTGTTGAGGCAACACCACAATGGTTTGAGACTGCCAGAAAAAACCATATGGACGACTGGTTGAAAGGTATAGAAAACATTCTGAAAGGAAATTGATCATGGAAAAAGAACAGCTCAAAAATGATATTGAAGGTCAGAAAGCAATAACGAACGCATTAATGGACCTTTTAAATGAATATCCGGTACTGAAAAGTATTCAGAGCATAGATTTTTCTTTTCTGGAGGAATCAAAAGGAATTGCATTTTATGCTTTGGGCGGTGCGGTTATTATCTCGGACAAAGAAAGTGTAACCGGTAATGTGGAATTGAAATGTCAGTATCCATTTACTGTCGTGTTCCGTGATAAGCCGGTGAGAGAGAACAGAAGAATTGAGATTTGCACTTTTCTTGATAATCTTGGCAGGTGGTTAGAAATGCAGCCAATACCAACAGAGGACGGAATGCAGCAGTTGACAGAATACCCGGAGCTGACCGAAGGAAGAAAGATAACACAGATTCAGCGAACGACACCGGCACACTTGGACGGAAGGACAGAGGCAGGAGTTGAGAACTGGATCATAGGATTAAATTTACTGTATGAACAGGAATATGAAAAGGAGTGGATTTTATGAAATTAGCAAGAAAATGTTTTGCACAGTACTTAGACAGTACATTTGATGTAACAAAAAGCTCACCGGCATGGTTCCTGGTGGGTAAGAATGTAGATGAAATGTCTACAGAACTTAACCCGGATGTGACCGTAGGACAGGATGTAACAGGAGAAAACTATACAGAGGACAACGGATATACACCGTCCGTGGAAGTAGATCCTTATTATGCAAATCCTTCCGATGGAGCTTTTTACGAGAAGCTTGTGGATATCGCAATGAACCGTAAGGTTGATGATAGCTGCAGAACATTCATCCTGGAGGTGCTTGTAGAGGATACAGAAGCCGAGACACATAAAGCATGGATGGAAGAGGTTATTGTGAAACCAAAATCAATTGGTGGAAAGGCAAATGTAAGTATTCCATATACCGTAAATTACGCAGGAAACCGTGTTGAGGGTACCGTGACAATCAAAAATAAAGTACCAACTTTCACGGCGAAAACAGCATTAACAGCATAAGGTATTAGGCAGACGCTTAATATATAACACGTGTGGGTGGCAGTGCCTATGCTGCCACCTAAATTCATAGGAGGACGAGACAATGAGTAATAAGAACAGAAAAGTAAGAAATTTCAATGGAAACAATAACAGCATGGAACTTACGGTAGATACCGGTGTGCGCACTTATATTATTAAAAACACACAGGGACGGCAGATCGGTGAATTAGTATTTAATCCGACAGATACAGATATTATCAGCAGATATGAAACGGTGATCGACCGGATCGGCGAAATTGAGACATTGATCAGGGATAATCCGGGTGCGCAGGGAGTAATGCTGGTATCGGATAAAATAAAGCAGGAAATTGACTATATTATCAATGGTGACTCTACAGCGGCGTTTTTCAAAGAGCAGAGTCCATTGACCACAATTAATGGAAAATTCTACTTTGAAAATGTTTTAGAGACAATTGCGAAGGTTATCACCAGGGAATTTAACTTAGAAGTGAATAAGACAAAGAAACGTATGCAGAGATACACCGGTTCCTATATGCCGGGAAAAATTTGAGTATAGGAACCTTGCCACAGACTTTAAAGGTTGGCGGCAGGGATTGGAGGATACGCACGGATTTCAGGGACATATTAAAGATTTTTGAGGCAATGAATGACAGAGAATTAGAGCATGAAGAGAAAATATATACCATGCTCTATATTCTTTATCCAGACCTTGAAAAGATGCCTGTAAGGCTTTATCAGGAGGCAGCAGAACAGGCAAACTGGTTCATAGATGCAGGAACACAGGATGATGAAGGTGAAAATGTCCGGAAAATGGACTGGACACAGGATGAACCGATTATTTTCCCGGCAGTCAATGCAGTTGCAGGAAGAGAGACCAGAGCCGAGAAGTATATGCATTGGTGGACCTTCCTTGGATATTTTATGGAGATCCGGGAAGGAGTTTTTGCAACAGTTGTCCGTATCCGAACGAAAAAGCTGGAGGGAAAAACTCTTGATAAATGGGAAAAGGAGTTTTACCAGAAGAATAAAAAAATCTGTGACCTGATCGTTGAAAAGACGGAGCAGGAGAAACAGGAAGAGCAGGAAATTAACAATTTATTAGGATAGGTCAGAGAGCCTTTGAGCCGCCTATGATAAGGTGGTGAAAAGGTGGGAAAAATTGGCGAGGAAATTGTCGAAACTGGAATAGACAATTCAAAGTTTGTAAAAGGTGCAAATGAATTAAAAAGCATCGTTGAGCGACTAATCAATTCGTTAAATAAATCAAGTAATAAAATAAAACAGTCTTTTTCACAGGGATTTTCTGGTGGAGATACAAAGCAGGCGGCAGCAGGATTTGAAAATCTTACACAGAAAGTAAGTTTATATAAAACACAGCTTGAGCATTTACAAAATAATAAAGGACTTGGATTTGGAAATGCGGAGTATGATCAGACTTATCAAAAGCTTTTACTTGCAGAGAGAGAACTTGCAAACTATAAGAGGAATCTGGAAAGCTCTGCCACAGCGGAACAAAAGCAGATTGGTATATTACCGTCATTAGCAAATGGTTTTCGGATGCTGGGAGATTCTGCAGCAGCAGTACCCGGAAGACTTTTAAATATTGCAAAGAGTGCGCCGTCTGCAATGCTTCGGGGCGTAGCAAAGGCGGGGACGAGTGCAGCGAAAGCGGTTGGACAACTTGCGCTGAGAATGACAGGACTGCCGGGCTTATTTAAGAATCTGAAAAACCGATCCAGTGGGCTTGGCAGCAGTATTTTTAAACTTGGGAATATGTTTAAACTTCTTGTTGCCAGAATGGGGATGCAGGCTGTAATCAATGGGGTGAAGCAGGGATTTCAGAACCTTGCACAATATTCTTCCAGTGCGAATGCTGACATATCTGCACTGATGTCTGCATTAACGCAGCTTAAAAATAGTCTTGCATCCGCATTTGCTCCATTGTTGTCGGTGGTAAGCCCGATATTGACAAGTTTTATCAACCAATTATCGGCTGCAATTTCCAAAGTTGGACAGTTTATAGCAGCGATTACCGGAAAGAGTACATTTACACAGGCAACAGCCGTTCAGCAGAACTATGCAAAGTCATTAAACAATACAGCGAACGCGGCAAAAAAGGCGGCAAATTCGCTGTATTCGTTCGATGAACTAAATGTAATTGATAATAAAGATTCAGATTCTGGAAGCGGCTCTGGTGGAACTGTATCACCATCAGAAATGTTTGAGGAAGTTCCGATTGAGAGTGATGTGCAGTCTTTTGCGGACAGGTTAAAAGCAGCATTTGAGGCTGGAGATTTCTATGGTTTAGGTGCGATAATCGGGCAGAAACTGAATGAAGCACTGGAAAGTATTGAATGGACCGGCATTCAGGAAAAAGCCAGAAATATTGCAAATAATATTGCAACCTTTATAAACGGATTTTTAGAGACAGTAGACTGGAATCTCGTTGGTTCTACGATAGCCAATGGACTTAATACGATCGTTTACTTTCTGGAAGAATTTGTTACTACGCTTCATTGGGAATCAGTAGGAACGGCGATTTATCAGACCTTAAATGGTTTTATTGCGACAGTGGACTGGGGTGCTATTGGGAATACAATTGGCACAGGCCTTAAGGGAATTCTTACGATCATCTACACAACGTTGGAGGGACTTGATTGGAAATCGTTGGCGGATGGTGTGTATACATTTCTTACCAATGTTGACTGGAGTGGTATTTCATCTGCACTTTTCGAATCAATAGGTTCATTGATAGGTGGTATTATTGCATTTCTGATTGAACTTATCGCTGATTTCGGAACAGATTTATACGAAGCATATTTTGCAAATGGAGAAGATGGCATCCAGGGATTTTTAGATGGAATGTGGGCGTTGCTGCAGGATATCGGCACATGGATATATGACCATATGATAAATCCACTTATTACAGGAGTTAAGAATGCTCTTGGTATCCATTCGCCGTCGACAGTATTCCGGGATATAGGTATTTATCTGATGCAGGGATTCCAAAATGGAATTAAATCACTTGTTACACCGGTTTTAAATACATTCTCGAATTTGAAAACCAAAATTCTGGATATATTCAATAAATTGAAAACAAGTGTATTCGGTGTGATTAATGGTCTGCTTTCAGGAATAGAAACCATGTGCAATGGTGTTGTATCTGGCGTTAATAAATGCATAGAGGCATTGAATGGATTGAGTTTTACGATACCAGACTGGGTGCCGGTATTCGGTGGAAAATCATGGAGTATGAGTATCCCAACGCTGAGAGAGGTTAAGCTGCCTCGACTTGCAACCGGAACTGTTGTACCAAAGCAGGCAGGTGAATTTGCCGCGATTCTTGGGGATAACAATCGGGAGACGGAAGTTGTTTCACCATTATCAACAATTCGTCAGGCACTCAGGGAGGAACTTGATTCTTCAGAAAGAGATGTGAATGTATATATTGTTGCTGAAGGAGATGAAGCAGGATTTATGAGATATATTAAATATTCATATGATAAAGAATCACAGCGTGTAGGTACAGATTTTACAAAGGTGGAGCCAGCATGATAAAGATAGATGGAAAACAGTATGATGTACCAATAACGGAATTGGGACTGGATGTAGAATTTCAGTATAAGTTTGCAGAGAGAAATGAAAAATATGAATTGAATTATGAACTTGGCGCAGTGTTTTACAACCAGTCTATAACATTTGCCACTACGGATACAACGAATAAAGACTTTGTTGCACTGGTGCAACTTTTAAGCACGAAGAGCAGTATCGATGATGGTACCGGTCATGAAGTAGAAATAAGGACACCTATGGGAAAAATGGTATTTCTCATGTACCCGAATAAACTTTCAATGAAAATGAAGAATACAATTAATAAAGACACAAATGAAGAATATACGAAGTGGGGCGGGTTCACAGTGAAGTTTATAGCGATTAAACCAGCAGAAAGATGGTAAGTATGAAGAAAATGCAAAGAACAAGCTGTAGCGCGCATATGAAATTTATCGATGTGACAGCATTATCAGATGCAAGCGTGGCTACAGATGATAACCAGTCCATTGGAAATCTTAAATTCTTAGAAGTTGAGACAGATCAGGCGGATTATGGGACATTTGAATTAAACCAATTTGTATTGGATGGAAATAAGAATGTTATGCCGGATTTACCGGGCGACATTGTATTTTGGAGTGTTGAACAGTCGGGAGAAGACTGTTTATTTCAGAAAAATCCTAGAATTACGATTACTTTTAGGGCACAGCATTCATCGGCCGGAATTACATTATATTTTGCAGATGAACATCCTGCGGAGCTGACAATTACCTGGTATACATTATCTGGCAGTAAGTTGGATCAAAAAACATTTTATCCCGATAATTTAGTATATGCATGTGTTCATCAAGTCGCAAATTATGGAAAAGTTGTAATTGAATTTGTCAGGACAAGGTTGCCAAAGAGATATATAAAACTACGATATATTTTATATGGACGCTACATTGAATGGACTGGCGATGTGATCAAGACTGCCAAGATACATGAGGAGATCAACGAGATCAGTACCACATTATCCATTAACACAGCAAGCATATCAATATTGGATGCTAAAAACGATTTTGATATCAGTAATGAAAATGGATCTTGGAGGTCTGTACAGAAAACACAGGAAGTAACCTTTACGGAGAACAAAGATGGTGTAGATATTTCGGTAGGGACTTTTTTCATTGATACGTCGGATTTTAAAAATAATACAGCAAGCTTCAAATTGAACGACAGAATTGGTCTGATGGATAATTATACTTTTTATAACGGGAAAATGTACACGAATGTACTGGCAGGAAAATTATTAGAAGAAATATTTGCGTGTGCAGCAGTAACAAAATTCATAATCGATGAAGAGGTATACAATACAAAATTAAATGGTTATCTGGCTGTAAAGTCATGCAGAGCAGCCCTTCAGATGATATGTTTCGCGTGTGCAGCAGTTGCGGATGACAGCAGGAGTGATGTTGTTCGGGTTTTTAAACCAGATCGCTATGTCAGTTCAACAATTGATACAGAAAGAAAATTCAATAACAAATCAAATGTAAAATTGGACGAGTATGTATCAGGGGTTTCTATTGAATGTGGAAAATATGATTTAGAAACCGAGGAGTCAGACATTTTTAAGGATAATCTTTCAAAGGGAAAATCAAAAATAACATTTTCAGAACCATGTGATCCAGAATCATTGAAATTATCAAACGGAGCTTTTATAGAAAAGCATACAAATTATGTGGTTGTTCAAATGGAGACAGCCGGTGCATGCGTGATCACAGGAAAAAGATATAAAAAAACTACATTTTCATATACAAAAAATGTGGATCATATTGAAGCAGGCGAATCCGAAAATATCAAGAAAATAGGGACGATCACACTGTACAACATGGAATACTTAGATACTGTCGCTGAAAAGTTACTATCATATTATGCATTAAGAAAAATCCTCAGTATGAAATATATTTTGAATACAGAGAGTGTGAGTAATTGGGTAAATGTGGTAGACAAGAATAGTAATATTGCAACTACGTTGATTGAGCAGCAGGATATAGACCTGACAGGAGGATTTATCGCAACGGCAACGTGCCGAGGATATTCAGTAGTTGTTACGGAAAATTACTTCGTCGGAACTGAATTATATACGGGAGGAGATGTGATCATCTAATGGAAATGAGACCAATTATATACAGTGCAAAATTATCCGGTCAGAAAGTCACAACGAAAACCAAAGTTACAATAACGGTTGTGGCAGATGATGTAGAGACATATTACACAGAAGCAAAATATACCAGGTCCAGCAATCATGAACTTGTAGCTGGACAGGAGATAGGAGTGATTTAATGGCAATTGTAAAAGTAAGGGTACAGGTTGATGGAGTGTGGACGAATCTCACATTGAGCAATGGAAAATGGGTTGGAACGATCACAGCCCCTGCAACCACATCATACAATCTGGCAAACAAGTATTATCCGATTAAAATTGAGATTACCAATGATGCAGGAACTGTAGTTACGAAAGATGCTACAGATGCTACTTTGGGAGAAGCATTGAGACTGATCGTAAAAGAAACGATGAAGCCTACGATCACACTGGTATCTCCATCAAAAGGCGCATATGTGACAAACAATAAGCAGCCGATCACCTTTAAGGTCGTGGATGAAGCTGGAGGCTCTGGTGTGAACCTGTCCACCGTAAAAATAAAAGTAGACAGTACTACATACACAACTTCAAGCACAGGAATGGTAAGTAAAGGGATTACAAATGGTTATCAGTTTACATTTACACCACAGACGGCACTTAAGGATGGAAGCCATACTATTACCATTACGGCATCAGATAATGATGGCAATGCAGCAACGGTGGTTTCTTCGACATTTACGATTGATACCGTGCCGCCAACACTTACGATTTCGTCTCCAACTGCCGGACTTATCACAAATAAAACAGCACTGAACGTAACAGGAAAGACTAATGATGCAACATCCAGTCCGATTACACTGACAATGACTTTAAATGGTACAAGTCTTGGAACAGTGACGGTAGGATCAGATGGAAGTTTTACAAAGGCTGTGACACTTGCAGAGGGAACAAACAGCATTGTGGTGACTGCAAAGGACGGAGCCGGTCAGACGACAAGCATCACACTGAGTGTTAAGCTCGATACAACAGTACCAGAATTAACGGGAATCACACTTGCACAAAATCCGGTAAGTACGAGCGCAAGTGTAGCTATCACGGTTGAGGTAAGCTGATGGCTTCGGGAACGATCAGTTTTGAACTGTCAACAGACATCACTTATGTTGCCGGGACTGTAAATGGTGTTGAGACAGTTTTTATCCAGGATGAAGCATATCCGGTGAAGTGGCGTGCAGCGGTAGATGTGGCAGAGGACAATCTGTACCACATTTACATTGAAATGTACGATGAAGCAGGAAATAAGAGCGTCTACGAAAATACAATTGAATATATCTTACCGTGGTTTGTATATGACCGTACACAGCAGGATGTAGACAGAGTAATAGAACTTCAAAGCATAGGCTGGGAGAACATGACGGATGATGAAAAAACAGAGTGGATTAACGGCATGAAGGGAGCCTTTAATCTATCTGATGTCAAGCGGAATGAAAATAACTGCTATGTCATTGCACAGTTGCTGAATATATCGCTCGTCACTTGTAAGGACAATCTCCCTGCATATCCGGATAAAACGTATTTTGACAGTCTTTTAAAGAACGTCACAGCACTGAGGAATGCCGGTTATCGGTATGTAGAGACACCGGAAGTTCCACAGCAGCCGATTAACACGTACCAGAAAATCAATGATATTGAGAAAATATTACATGACATTTATGAAGTTTATAATTCAAACTTTGTTCATTACGCAGGCGAGGAAATCTATGCCGGACAGAACATTGGATTACTTTTATAAGAAAGAGAGGATTTTATCATGGCATTTAGTTTGAAAACATGGGTGAATCGTATTTCCGAGTACCCGAACAGAAGAAAATTAACACATGAGGACGGCAGCACGGAACTTGTGACCGTAGCGCGAGCAGAGGGACAGATCTCAGCAGAGGGAAATGCATTTTCTGCGGAGGAGATGAATGATCTGGAGAATAGGATCAAGGGTGGATTTGAGGAAGTCACCCAGAGTTTAAATAATTCAAAAAAAACGTATATCAATTTAGCACTGCCAAATGTTACTGCTGACGCGAAAGCTGTCTGCGATTATATAAATAAAAATTATTTACTAGGACAGTTATCTCCTGCATATACAGTCGAATTTGATGTAGTTGCATCAAATGCAGATTGGTTTTCTGGTACTTTGTCCACGGATTTGCTTACATTAGCCCAAGGAAGAACCGTTTGGGGCTTTGTCCAACAACGTACCTCATCAGCAGAAAACAGTACTTTATATAAATACTTTGCAAGTGGAACAGGAGGTGCTAGTTCAGTAAGTGCTATTGATGAAACCATTTCTGATCCAATGTTCTGTGAGAGCATTCCGGGAAGAAATCAGATTACAGATTTTTTAAATGTAAACTTATCCAATCGCAATAGTGATATTAATAAAATACATTATTTTGGTTCGGATAATCCTGCCACAGCATTTACTAACAGCCCATATACAGCCGGTCCTTTTTACGGTTATCGGGTAGTGAGATGGTGTTCTGAATCTGCTAATACATATCATTTAGTGACTGTGGAATTACATGAGCAATATCCTGTTTCCGGACGTGTTTGGTCAAACACTTACGATATTAATAATGGAACATGGTATGGCTGGAAATGCAATCAAGGTAATACATTTATTGATGTTGGAACTGTTTTAAAAAATGTTACAACCATCGCCGCTGGTGCAACAGTAACTTATGTAGCAACAAGAGATTGCTTTGTAAACGTGGCTGCATATGCACACGGAAGTGGTCAAAATACAAAAATATATATTAATAATGTACCCGTTTTTAATCCTTACACTAATAATGGTGATAATGCTGGTTTAGTGATTGTAGATAAAACTGTACCATTAAAAACAGGACAAACAATTAAAATTGAGAATGGCACATACACCACTAGTTCTTATGCTATTTTTGCAGCATTTTAACTCTGGTTCGGTAGACATTTTGGAAAAAGGCTATATCATTCTCGAAGATAGAGATATTGAGAGAAAATACAATATGTATGTCGCATAAAAATTTAAAATTTTTACCCAAAGAGGGGGGCAGGAAAAAATAAGTCAGTGATATTGTGGATGCATAAGGAGGTAAAGACCATGGAAGAAAAAGTTATCAAAAGTATGCTAAAGGAAGGAAAACCAGTGAGTATCCACACAGTGGCAGACAACTTGCATGAACAGGAACTTATAGTTTTGGGTTTGATTATTAAGATGCTAAAGAAAAGGTTAATCAGACAGATGCCATCGATACCATTATCAGAGAGTCCTGAATCGTGTAGTAATTTTTATGTATTAACAAAAAAAGGAATATTTATGTTAAATCATGAAGAAAATAATAGCACAATCGAAATAAGAGTGTTATAATATTTCCAGAGCCTAGCGCCGAACAATTGACCTTTAAAGGGTTAGTTGTCCGGCGCTTTTTTTGTGCTTTAAAGTTGGCACAAAAAGGAAGGTTGGCGGAATTATAATCAAACTATAAAAAAACAAAGGAGATGAACCATTGGTGAATTTTTTATCACAGACTTACACAATTGCATTGCCGATTATTTTAACAGCATTTATGGGATACATAGTGTGGTTGCTGAAACGTCAGAAGAATGACAGGGATGCAAATAGTCGGGGAACAATGTTGCTGCTTCGTGTTCAGTTGATCGAGTACCATGATAAGTACATGAAACTGGGAGAGATACCATCCTATGCGTATCAGAATTTTCAAGAGATGTACGAGGCGTACCACGAACTTGGCGGCAATGGCATGGTGACAAAAATGAAAAATGAGATTGAAGAGCTTCATCTGAAGCAGAAAGAGAGGATTTAAACATGACAGATTTAGGATTTTTAACAGAATTTATGGTGCCAGTGATCGTAGGCATTTGCCTTTGTGTAGGCTATGTCGTAAAGAAGTGGATTAAGGATGTGGACAACAAATATATTCCTACTATTTGTGCTGTACTTGGCGTCATTTTGGCAATCTGGATTAACGGATGGACAATTACAGCACCTATTTTATTAAGTGGATTATTCAGCGGTTTAGCAAGCACAGGACTGCACCAGTTATTTAAACAGTACATTAATAAGGAGGAAAAATAAGTTATGAGAATTGGATTAAATGCAGGACACACATTATCAGGAGCTGGATCCGGTACTTCCGGTGCAATTGTTGAGAGTATTGAAACAAGAAGAGTTTGTAACAGACTGACAGAGATGTTTAAATCATCAGGTGTGGATGTTGTGCCTTGCACGGTAGATAAGGCTGCATCACAGTCTGCGTATTTACAACAGGCGGTAAACATGGCAAACCGTACTGATCTGGATTATTTTATTAGTATTCATTTCAATAATGATAAAGCCAGAAAAGGTCATGGTGTGGAAGTATACACCTATAAAGGCAGACAGTACCCGGATGCAGTAGAAGTCTGCGAACATATAGCAGCACTCGGTTTTTCAAATCGCGGAGTAAAAGAAGGTAGCGGATTATATGTAATCAAAAAGACAAAAGCAAAGTCTATGTTGATTGAGGTCTGCTTTGTAAATGATCCGGATGCCACAGTATATCAGCAGAAATTTGAACAGATCTGCACAGCAATTGCGTATGCTTTGGCAGATTATGTGCAGGCACAGCCGAAGCCGGTTGCACCAGTACAACTTCCGGAGAAAAAGAAGTATGTAAAAGTTCTGGTGGACGGTCTGGCGGTAAGAAAGCGTGCAAGCTGGGATGATTCGGCAGTAGATCATAAAGTACAGGCGAACGAAGTCTTTACCATTGCCGAAGGACCTATCAAGGTCGGCGGAGGCAGCATGTACAAGCTTAAATCTGGATTGCATATCACAGCTTCAGAAAAATATGTAAGTGTATATGAAAAATAACGAGAAAGCCAGTGGATTGATTTCACTGGCTTTCGACATTTTATATGAATTATGATAATAAAAAAATAAGAGAAAAAGTTTGTTTATTTTACATATTGAAATAAGAACTTATGTTCTGTATAATGAGAGCAAATAAAAGTAGTATATCATATTTCGACATTTTACGTCAGATTATATTGAATAATTAGATAGGTATAATATAATTAAGAAAAAATGTTGGGAGAGATATACAATGAATAAAAAGGCGTTTTTCTTTTCAATTGAATTGTTAGCAGCAGAAAATGGGACAGAATATGATTTTCATAGAATTCCCGATTTACTAATTGATATTATCGAGAATCATGGAGAGCGCAATGGGAATATTAGAACATTTGATTTGACACCAAATGATGAAGATTTACATACAATGCTGGATGTATTTTATTATGATACAGGATATTTATTTGCTAGAGCATCGAAACAAAGACCAACAGGGTCTGTAATAGGAAGAGATTATAATACGAAAGTAGCAGAGGGGTTGCTTAATGGATATAGTGAGGATATTAAAGGTATAGAATTATATACATACTTGTATATTAATTATGAATCAAGTGTTTTGCAAATTATATCAGCGATGGGAGCTCCAAACGAAAATATTATAAAACAATTAATTTGTAAATACAGACCAGAATATGAGATTAAACTTATACCGGTTCCGAATATTAATGGAATTGAAAAGATATATGGAAAACAAAATTCTTCAATAAATTCTATTGAATTAGAACTTGTTAATCCAGAACCAGTCATTTTAGAACATATTTTGGGACAAGCTCCAAATGAGATTGCAGAAAGTGCGCTTGGTGAACATTTAAAAGTTTCTGTGGAGATTCGCTCTGAATTCTTGAGGCATGGAATCACAGAAGATACAGAAAGCTCAGACCAAATAATCGATATGATTAGAGAAAGAATAAATAATTTAGGACGTGAACGATTAAGAAAGGCCAGTGTGAGAGGAAAAACGGAGTACACAAAAACAAGAGATTACAATTTTTATGATGAAAATTTTTATTTTATGGTTGATATTCCTGTATACAGAATGGAAAATGGGAGAAGAATATATTATGAAGAGGCTGAATTAACACAGATTAATCTTGAAAATATGAATTTTTCATATAATGAATCGCGTGATTATATTTTGCCTTTAATAAGGAGGACTACTCTAAAGTGAAAAAGATATTGCAAAAGCCTATTTCTAAAATTTTGGTGGCAGGTGTATTGTTTTATGTTTTTTATATGGTAAACAAAAACAAAGGCTTATTGTCTATTCCAATAAATGAAGAAGATATGAAAAATTATCAATTCAATTTAATAACGATAGATACAGTTTTTGCAGGTTTTTCATTTACAGTGTTAGGCATGTTGATTTCTCTTGCATCAACGGAAATGATGCAACAATTAAAAGAAACACATATACTAACGAATCAGTGTAATAATATTGCTGATAGTATAATAATGTTTATAATTTCGTCAATAATTTCTTTATGGTTTATTTTTGCAATGTATAGTAATGCAATCTATTGGATATGCGATAATATAAAGATAAGTCAGTTACACATAAAAATAGTTGAAATATTATTTACGTTGGAAGTAGGATATCTACTTTATGGTATTTTATTATTTGCAATTTCCGTGAAGGGAATGGTAATGCTTATGAGGAAAATATTTGAAAAAGATATAAGAAATGGTGAAAGTAAAGCTAAAAAATTTTTGCTAGCAGCAGAAATGCAAAGAAAGAATATGAATAAATATAAAGAAAGTCATCACGAGAATAGTACTTTTAAATCTGAATGATGTAGAGTAATAAAGAGCCTCAAGAACAGTAAATGTAAGAGGCTCTTTTATCGTTCTTCATTTCCAACATATATGCGCTAATTCTTCCGTTCCAATATCCGTAAGCACGCCACATACACGTCTGTCCGGCATGCTGTATCTCTGGGAGAGGTAACGCATGGATGCTCCCATTTCACCGTCTGGTCCGCCATACTGGGACATAATGATCTGTGCAATTTTGGCATTTGGTGTTGTGATATTGATCGGGTACTGCAGTCGTTTTTCATAATTCCACATTATTTACATCCTCCTTCCCATGGCCATGGTTCTGTTGCCCAATTCCAGTGACTGCATGGATCTGCAGTGTCGATGGTCAGCGGACCATATTGGTCAGAGTAGGCCTGCAGAGCGCTGCGTCTGATATCCGAGTAATGATGGAATGCTTTGATCGCTTCCGCATCATCCGGATGGGTGTCTAAAAAAAGAAGAAGGTCGTCAACAGCGAAGCTTACGGTATTAATGAGGTTAAAAAGCTGTTGGCGGTTCATCTGGTTCATTTGGTTCGTCATCTTCGAAAAGCCCTCCTTCCAAGGAATGGTTTATCTAATTCAGGGAAAATGGTTCCCACCATAAGCCCTTTTTCAATATCATATAACGGTCCAAACTGCTGCCATGGAACATATGCCATTGCAACGACAAATTCCAGACTCATATCGCGGACTGATTCGTTTGGACAGACAGGATTCATTCTGTTTTGTGCATTACAGTTTCTCATAGATTCTGTTGCCTTTCTTATTCTTTCTCAATACTTTATGTTCTAAAATTGAAAAGTGTGCATAATAGGACTGCAAAAAATTCCATTTTTGTAGGAAATGACAAAAATGAGAAAAATTATCAAAAACTTTGTAAGCTGCATTGACATAGGAAAATTTGAGCATTAAACTAAGGACAGTTAGGAGATATTAACTGAAAAAAAATTATCAATAATCATACAGGAAAGTCCAGTGAGAGTTCCTGTTTATTACGGAGGATAAAATGACGTTAGACAATTTACCACTTGAAACAGAGGCAGTCATTACGACAGTTGGGGGAGAGGGAGCGCTTCGCTGCCGTTTTCTGGATATGGGCCTGATCCCAAAGACAAAAGTTGTTGTAAAAAAAATAGCTCCGATGGGAGATCCGATCGAGATAAGACTCCGCAATTATGAACTGACGATCCGTAAGGAAGATGCAAAAAAGATTGAGGTGTCTATGGAGGAAACAAAAGAATGATATTTGCATTAGCAGGCAATCAGAATTGCGGTAAGACGACTTTATTTAACCAGTTAACCGGATCTAACCAGCATGTTGGAAATTTTCCGGGAGTGACAGTAGATCAGAAAATAGGTGAGATCCGTTCGGTAAAGAATTGTTCCGTTGTGGATCTTCCGGGAATTTACTCAATCCGTCCATATACCAATGAGGAGATCGTGACAAGAGATTTTATCCTGAATGAGAAACCGGACGGTATTATCAATATTGTGGATGCTACCAATATTGAGAGAAATCTATATCTGACGCTGCAGCTTTTAGAGATGCATATTCCAATGGTTCTGGCTTTGAATATGATGGACGAGGTCAGAGGAAATGGTGGATCTATTGATTACAGGCAAATGTCGGAGGAACTTGGAATCCCGGTAATCCCGATCAGTGCAGCAAAGGATGAGGGAATCGAAGATCTGATCAAAGCCACTGTCGAGGTCGGTAAGAAAAAGATTCTTCCAAAGGTCATGGATTTCTGCGAGCAGGGACCTGTGCACCGTTGTATCCACGCAGTATCGCATCAGGTGGAGGACCATGCAGCTAATATCGGCATGTCTCCGCGGTTTGCAGCGACAAAGATCGTGGAGAACGACGAGGATATTATCAATAAGTTAGAGCTTTCCCAGAATGAGCTGGAAATGATGGAACACAGTATCGAAGAGATGGAAAAAGACTGTGGATTAGACCGGAATGCTGCTTTGGCAGATATGAGATACACCTTTATCGAAAAAGTATGTAATAAGACGGTCAAGAAATGTCATGAGAGTAAGGAACATATCAGAAGTATGAAGATTGACAGGGTTTTAACAGATAAATACCTTGCAATCCCGATGTTTTTACTGATCATGTTTGCAATTTTCTGGCTGACCTTTAACGTGATCGGATCATTTTTAAGTGATCTGTTAACAATGGGAATCGATGCGTTTACTGCAATGTGTGACAGGGCACTGACTGCTTACGGAATGAATCCGGTGGTACACAGCCTTCTGATCGATGGTGTGTTTGCAGGTGTGGGAAGTGTGTTGAGTTTCCTCCCGATTATCGTAGTATTGTTTTTCTTCCTGTCTATTCTGGAAGATTCCGGTTATATGGCGCGAGTTGCATTTGTCATGGATAAACCGTTAAGAAAAATTGGTTTGTCCGGCAGAAGTTTTGTGCCAATGCTGATCGGATTTGGATGTACTGTCCCGGCAGTTATGGCGACAAGAACATTGTCATCCGAGCGTGACAGAAATATGACGATCATGCTGACTCCGTTTATGAGCTGTTCCGCAAAGATACCAATTTATACCGTGTTTGCCGCAGCATTTTTCCCGGGAAAAGAAGCACTTGTAATGATCCTTCTCTATGCTGCCGGAATCATAGTTGGAATTATTTCGGCGCTTGTGCTGAACCATACGGCATTTCGTGGAAATCCGATCCCGTTTGTGATGGAACTTCCGAATTACCGTTTTCCTTCCGCAAAGAGTGTGTTCCAGTTGATGTGGGATAAGGCAAAAGATTTTATCCAGAGAGCGTTTACCGTTATTTTTGTGGCAACGATCATTATCTGGTTCTTACAGACCTTTGACACCAGATTGAACGTAGTGGCAGACAGCAGCAACAGTCTGCTTGCATTGGTAGGAAGATGGATCGCACCTGTTTTTGCACCGCTTGGGTTCTCTGACTGGAGAGTTTCTACCGCACTCATCACCGGATTTACTGCAAAAGAAGCGGTAGTCAGTACATTGAGTGTCCTCACAGGAACTGCAACATCGAACCTGAGTGCCGTATTAAGCGATATGTTTTCCGGTGTGTCTGTTGTGAGCTTTTTGGTATTTACCTTATTGTATACACCTTGCGTGGCGGCAATTGCAGCGGTAAAACGTGAGATGGGAAGTGGATTAAAGGCAGCTTTGGTAGTCGTTTTACAATGTCTGGTTGCATGGGTAGTCGCATTGCTTGTTTATCAGGTCGGAGGATTATTATTGTAATGAAAATTGGAGATTATATTGTCCTTGGTGTGATCTTACTCTGGCTGGTGCTCGCTTTTTGCTGGATGCACAGACAGAAGAAGAGAGGCAACTGCATTGGATGCAGTGGCTGTGCAGGGAAAAACTGCAAAAAATGTGAAAAAAATGACGGCGATGGAATGTAAACCGTGCCTTGTCAGAATGAAAAATATATTATATAATAGCCTGTAGCGACTAAAAATAGCTGCAGGCTATTTTTTACAGGACAATAGAGCGGATGAAAACAAGTCAGTCTATTGGATAGAAAACGTAAGGTTTTATCAAAAAACCAGAAAGAGGAGATTTATGAGTAAAGTTAGAACAAGATTTGCACCAAGCCCAACAGGTAGAATGCATGTTGGAAATTTACGTTCTGCATTATATGAGTTTTTAATTGCAAAGCATGAGGGCGGAGACTTTATGCTTCGTATTGAGGATACCGATCAGGAACGTTTCGTAGAGGGCGCGGTAGATATCATTTATCGTACATTGGCTGAGACAGGCTTAGTCCATGATGAAGGTCCGGATAAGGATGGCGGTTATGGACCATACGTCCAGAGTGAGCGTATGAAAACCGGAATCTACATGAAATACGCAAAAGAATTAGTAGAAAAGGGTGAGGCTTATTACTGTTTCTGTGATAAAGAACGCCTTTCTACTTTAAAGACAGAGGTTGTAGAGGGAAAAGAGATCATGATCTATGACAAACACTGTCTGTCTTTATCCAAGGAGGAAGTAGAAGCAAACCTTGCTGCCGGAAAACCATTTGTGATCCGTCAGAATATTCCAAATGAAGGAACTACGACCTTCCATGATGAATTATACGGAGATATCACAGTGGAGAACGCAGAGCTTGACGATATGATCCTGATCAAATCCGATGGATATCCAACTTACAACTTTGCTAACGTTGTCGATGATCATACTATGAATATTACACATGTAGTAAGAGGAAATGAGTACCTTTCTTCCTCTCCAAAATATCAGAGATTATACGATGCATTTGGCTGGAAATCGCCTGTCTATATCCATCTGCCACTGATCACAGACGAGAATCACAAGAAGCTGTCTAAGAGAAGCGGACATTCCTCCTTTGAAGATCTGATCGAGCAGGGATTCTTAACAGAAGCAGTTGTCAACTATATTGCACTTTTAGGATGGAGCCCGGAAGATAACCGCGAGATCTTTACCTTAGATGAACTGATCAAAGAATTCGATTACCACAGAATCAGCAAATCACCGGCAGTATTTGACTACACCAAGTTAAAATGGATGAATGGTGAATACATTAAGGCAATGGATTTTGACAAGTTCTATGAGAGAGCACTTCCATATATCAAGGCAGTTATTACGAAAGACCTTGACTTTAAAAAGATCGCAGCTATGGTAAAAACAAGAATCGAAGTGTTCCCGGATATTGCAGAACATATTGATTTCTTCGAAAAATTACCAGAGTACGATGTTGCAATGTATACACACAAGAAGATGAAGACAAATGCAGAGACATCTTTAGAAGTTTTAACGGAAGTTCTGCCAAGATTAGAGGCGCAGGAGGACTATAGCAACGACGCACTTTATGCAATGCTCTGTGAGTATGTTGCAGAAAAGGGTGTCAAGAACGGATACGTTATGTGGCCAATCCGTACCGCTGTCTCCGGAAAACAGATGACACCGGGCGGTGCAACCGAATTAATGGAGATTCTTGGAAAAGAAGAATCCATTGCACGTATCAAAAAAGGGATTGAATTACTCAGCAAATAAAAGGGTATTTATGGAAAAAAGATACAATGATTCCCAGGTGAAGGCAATCGGACATTTTAACGGTCCGTGCCTTACCCTGGCAGGTCCAGGCTCCGGAAAGACAGCGGTCATTACGGAGCGGACAAAAAACCTGATCACAAAATATCATGTGAATCCGTCCAATATTTTAGTGATTACTTTTACAAAAGCGGCAGCATTGGAAATGAAGACCCGTTTCTTAAGTCTGATGGGAAACGGTTCGTATCCGGTCACATTTGGAACATTCCACGCCGTTTATTTTAGCATTTTAAAGCATGCATACAATTACAATGCAAATAATATCGTCCGGGAAGAACAAAAGTATGCGCTTATGCGTGAACTTGTCCAAAAACACCGTCTTGAGTATGAGGATGAAACGGAATTTGTATCATCCATTCTTGGAGAGATCAGTATGGTAAAAAATACAGGAGTCTCCATCGAACATTACTATTCCACGAACTGTGCTGAAAATATATTTCGAAGAATTTATGGAGAATATCATGAATATCTGCATCAGCATAAACTGATCGATTTTGATGATATGCTCGTTTATACTTATGAGCTTTTCAGGGAGCGAAAAGATATTTTATCGGCATGGCAGAGAAAGTTTCAGTACATCCTTATTGATGAGTTTCAGGACATTAACAAGATACAGTTTGATATTGTTAAAATGCTTGCAGCACCGGAAAATAATCTGTTTGTCGTGGGAGATGATGACCAGTCCATCTATCGTTTCCGTGGGGCAAGACCGGAGCTTATGCTGCATTTTAAAGACGATTATCCGGAGGCAGAGCAGATTTTACTGGATACCAATTACCGTTCACAAAAAGAGATCGTGGAGGCATCACTCCGTCTGATCGGATGTAATAAGGAACGTTTCCAAAAGAAGATTCAGGCGAACCAGGAGGCAGGAGAACCGGTTGAGTATGCAGTGTTTAAAAGCCAGAGGGAAGAGATCGCCAAAATTATCTGGGATATACAGGCGCATATGGACAGAGGCGGCAGATACGAAGATTTTGCCATTCTTTTCCGGACGAATACGCAGCCGCAGATGCTGATGGAAAAGCTGCTGGAATACGGCTCCATCACCCCGGAGGTTGCACAGTTCCTTCAAAAATTGGTAAAAGCACGATATAACATTTTTATTGCAGGCGGTACAGGCAGCGGAAAAACGACATTCCTGAATGCCCTTTCCAGCTACATCCCTCATGATGAGCGTATCATTACCATTGAGGATTCTGCAGAGCTACAAATTACGCAGATCCCCAATATCGTGCGCCTTGAGACACGCAATGCAACGGCATCTTCGGGAGAAAGCAAAAAAATCGACATCCAGAGCCTGATCCGTTCCAGCCTGCGTATGCGTCCGGACCGCATCATTGTGGGCGAGGTTCGCGGCGCAGAGGCACTGGATATGCTTCAGGCCATGAATACGGGCCACGATGGAAGCCTTTCGACCGGACATGCGAACTCAGCGGAGGATATGCTGAGCCGTCTGGAAACGATGGTGCTGCAGGGCGAGGCGGCCCTTCCGCTGAAAGCTATCCGGCAGCAGATATCCAGTGCGGTGGATATCATGATCCATCTGTCCCGCCTGCGCGACCACAGCCGCAAAACGATGATGGTCAGTGAGATCCTCCCGCATCTGGACGAGAACGGTGATATCAGACTGAATCCGCTGTTTGAGTTCCGGGAGGACGAAAACTCTACGCTGCAGCATGTTTCGGGAGCGTTGGTGCGGACAGAAAATCCCATGATACAGACGGACAAATGGACACGTGCTGGCTTCCTGCTGGAAGACATCCCGACAGCAAAGTAAAAGTGATTGGGAACAGAGAGGAATGATCGGA
>ENA-ORTS01000140-ORTS01000140.1-human-gut-metagenome-genome-assembly--contig:-NODE-140-length-62890-cov-6.248031_pt1 | contig 62890 bp, 58 predicted proteins | sample MGYA00241911_ERZ509186 | MGnify/ENA primary metagenome ERZ509186 (study PRJEB26280, sample SAMEA2338852) | human gut metagenome | biome: human gut; feature: human-associated habitat; material: faeces...
CCAGCACCGATGCGGAAACGACCCCGAAACCGATGCAGACCCACTGGTCGATACCTGCCATGTACATGACGACGAAGATTACAAACAACGCGAGCAATCCTCCCGCAAAGATGAACAGGTACTGGCTCTTGAGTCCCTTGAACTCCGGGCTGCGCCCAATCCCCTTGTTGACATTGAATTCCGCCATATTACAGGAAGAATGAGCGTAAGATGGTGGCAGCGACAATCAGGAAGATACACGCACCGAACCAGCTGGCGGCAGTCTTTGAGGTGTCCGGGTCGCCTGACGAGAACTTGGAATAGATCTTCACGCCTCCGATAAGGCCGATAACGGCACCGATGGCGTAAATCAATTTGGTGCCGGGATCGAAATACGAAGTGACCATATTGGTAGCTTCCGTAATTCCACCGATACCGTTGCCCTGGGCGGATGCCCCCATTGAAACCAGCAGCGTCATGGCTGCCAAAAAGAATCTTTTTTTCATGTGTCGAAACTTTTAATTAGTGAGACAAAAAAATCATTTCGACTGCGAATATATAGCACTTAATTTATTGATTTACAAACTGTACGACTTGTGACACCTTATGACATCACGTTACATCGGCAGGGAATTTTCAACCATTCAAAAAGAGTTTTCCCGGCAATATGAAACAGTAAAAACAGGATAAGGAGAAAGCGGCATTTCATTTCTTCCGGCAAAGGTAGCCCCGTGTCCTGAGAAGCCCGGCAAGGCAGCCCTGCGGGCTGGTTGCCGTGAAATAATCATCCTCGCTGCGCTTGCGGTATTTTTTCACGGCAAGCCTTGCGGATTCCGGACCGGGGCGGAAAAGCCTTCAGGAAATAAAATACCGTTCGGTTTGAATGGATATATGTAAAACAAAAAACAGAAGATAACATGGAAACAAGAAACAATCAGACAGTGGCTTTTACGGGACACCGTAAGGAACGTATTCTGCAAGGGTTCGGAAACGATCCCCGGATACTTGCACAAATCAGGGAAGCTGTGGCTGGAATGGTAACAGAACTGTACGGGCAGGGATACAAGGAATACTACACCGGGATGGCCAGCGGATTTGATATGACTGCTGCGGAGGCGGTCTTGCAGGTCAGGGAGAGATACGAAGGTATCAAGCTCATAGCGGCAGTACCTTTTCGGAAACAGCCCTTGTGGTTTGAAGCGGAAGACCGGCTGTTGTATGCCCGTCTGTTGGAAAGGATGGAGCGGGTGGTCATGGTTTCCGAGAATTACCACAAGGGCTGTTACCTGCGCAGGGATGAATACATGGTACGTAAGGCGGATGTTATCGTTGCCTATTGGGACCTCGTACCGAAAGGGGGAACATTCTACACGGTGAGCAAGGCGTTGGAAAGCGGAAAGCCGGTCATCAACCTTTATGAAAGGATGAAATAGCGGCTGTCTGTATTGGAATGGAAAAGCGAAGTGTGAAAGCCGATCGGCCTTCACACTTCGCTTCTTTATTATATATACATTACCTATTCCTCAGAACCGGAAGAGAGGGCACGCTGTTTTCTCCGTTCCTCCTTCTTCGCTTTCTGTTGCTTCTTCTTGACCTCCATTTCAGCCATAATCTGCTTTAAGGGCTTGACCGTTTCCGGGTTTTCACGCTTGAACCGTTTGAAATAGATACTTTCAATGAACTGCGGAAGCGGGGCTTTCCATGCCTCCTGCTTGTGGTTGTCTATCTTGCCGAGCTTGTCGGGGTTCAGACCCAGTTCACGGGCCATCTGTACTTGCTTGTCTGAAAGACGGTGACGTTTCTGCGCCACCAGCCATTTTTCCAATATCGCTTTTGTCATTGCCATCGTTCATTTTTTTTGCAAAGATAGAATTTTTTGCATTGATTTCTCTTAAATACCTGTTGGTCAGCATTATCTTATAGTCCATAATATATAAGTGCCAATATTGGCAGAAATTTAATATGACAATGGAAACAAAAAGAGACAGTTTGGATATATAAATCTCCAAAAACAGGAAAAGGCACACCGATATCACATCGACATACCTTCTGAAACTATGACAGCAAAAAGAAACAATTAAACGAATTCATTTATATTAAATGCCTCTGTCTGATTTTTTGTATTATCCATTGCTGGAGTATGTGAGTCATCACAAAACATACTATCAATAAGATTTCCTATCTTCTTTTTGATAGCGGCTTCTTTCCGCATAATTCTGATGATTTCTTCTTCAGATAGATAGATGCGTGGGGCACGAATTGCAGGATTTCTTTTTATGCCAAAAGATTCTGCTTCTGACTTCGGCATTGCTTGTTGTTTTTTGTTTTTCTCATTCGATTCCATATTTACATGTATTTATTCCAATCAATTCCAATCTGTTCCAAAGACTGTTTTGATGTCTCTTTTCCATTTGGCATATTTTCCTTGAGCAGTTTTTCCAATTGGCTTTGAGTACTCAATTCGGTTGAAAAGAACCTGAACAGGTCTGTATCCTGAAGTTGGTACAAGGTTTCGGCAGCATTTCGGATTTTCTTTCTGTCATCCGTCCCCGAAATAAGCACATCAGCGACATTGTCCAGTTCCTCAAAAGTCAATGCCCTTGAAAAATCCGGGTCAGGAACGCACCCGTCATTTGACATAAGTTCCCGTTTTTCCGATTCTGTCAGTCCTTTTTTGGGAGTAAAGTCATCAATCACGTCATCCGGATTTATATCCTCATCCTCCTCTATGGGTTCCTTTTTCATAGGCTCAGAACGTGTGGGAGTTTTTCTCGCCACTTCCGGGTCTTCAAGATAGACTATCTTCGTCTTGCCGATTACTTCATTGTACTCGTTCAGGGGATTCGGCTGCGTTTCGGTATTCTTTTCATGCCCGACTTTAAGGATATCGTTCTCCGCTTGTGCAATCCATGCTTCAGCCTTGTCCAGTCTTGCCCTATACCGGGCTTTCCTTGCTTTTTCCGCCATCCGTTTTTTGCGTAATTTCCATAACCGGATACGTGCAATGCGCATATAACGAAGCTGATTGTTCCAGAATTTATAAACTTTCGGACTGAATATAAACATCCATACCTTATATAATATATAAGTTGCCGACACGGCTTTTACTGAAAAATAAATTAATGTTGTTTCCATGATTATTGAATTTTAGGGGGTGAAAAACGGTCTTTATACATTCGGGTGATTTCCTCGATGTTGAGTTCTATATGCTCGGCTATGATGTTACTGATATAGCTCGCAATACTTACTTCGGGAGCTATCACATTGAGATAATTCTTTATCTCGTCGTACAGCTTGCGGTTCAGGTACACCTGGATACGTCCGGGCATGGGGGTATTCACCAGATACTTTTGACGAAAGTTACTGTCACTTTCAGGCATATTGCAAGATTTGGAATTTTTCCGGGCAGTTTCTTTTTCCGTATCCTGCCTTTCATTGTTTCCCTCTTCCGGAACCTCAACCACTATGATATCCTCGTTCTCGATGGCATCAGGAATGTCACCGACCATATACCCCCTGATTTTTTCTTCATTCACTTTTACAATTTTCTTTGCCATATCTCAATTACAGGTTAAATTTTACAATCAGTTCATTTGCCAGTTCCTGCAATCCGCTGCCTTTAAGCTGTCCTGCCGGCGGTGGAAGGAGCGAACAGCGGAAATAGGTGCGTGTCCGGGATGAGAGTTCCTTGTCATAGCGGCAGAGATCGGGAATCATTGAATCCAGAATTTTCAACCCCTGTTTCTTCATCAATGCCATATAGTTGTCAAGCACCTCGGTGTTGCTTCTTTTCTTGACCTTGGTCCAGAACAGGAACACGTCTTTCAAGGGAATGTTCTTCCGGTTTTCCGCACACTTCATAACGCTTTTTGCAAAGACAAAACTGCTGTCCATAACGAAATTGTCAGCGGCAATGGGGGTCAATACATAATCCACATTGAAAATGGTCTGCAAAACGCCGGATATGTCCATAGATCCCGGCAGATCTATGAAAACGATATCAAAATCTGCTTTTGCCGCCAACTCTCCGGCCACCTGGCGTGCATTCTCCGGTTTTGCCTGCCTGATAGGATAAATCCTACATCCCCTGAGTCTCTGTTCCTCCAGCAACACCATGTACTTCTTGTTTATCTCCACCATCTCCATGTCCCGTTCCCTCAGATTGAACAGGCTACGCTGGGTGGAGTCACAATCAACGATGGCCACATTCTTGCCCATCGAATAATTCAGGAGACTGGCAAGCGTTATCAACATGGTACTTTTGCCGACCCCACCCTTTTGATTGCTGACCGCAACGAATAACGGATTCTTCTTCATAACTGAACTTTTTTAATGGTTTATTATACTATTGTTTTACTTGTCTGTTGTTTGCTTTGTGACATGGTTTGTTAGTGATACGGTTGCTTTGTGCTCACCAACCGGCAAACCGACCAACCGATAGTTCTCTGCCTTAACAAAGCAAGCATCCAATCATTGCCCGCCTGTTGCAACAAGTGCTTTCGCTAACCGGCAATACAACGGACAGTTACTTGACTATTGGTTTGTTTTACCGTTCATGCTGCAAATAAAAGGGTATTTTTTTATACCGTCACCATGTTTCGAGGGAGGTGACGATCTGTGTCACCATATGTCATCACGTTGCATATAACTTGCTATTTTACAACAGGATAAACCGCAATAACTTTGCACCGACAACGGAACGGATACGGCTGCGAGGGTTTTCCGAAGCCGAAGAATGAGGCTGAAGGTCAAAACTCAATTTGACGAAGGAAAATTCATTACCAAGCGGTAATAGCAAGTTGTGTTTTGGGCAGCCCGAAATATTTCGGGCTGCCCAAAACAACTTGCCGCTCGCCTGACGGCTCGGGGTGGGATTCACTCCAAAGTCGTGAATCCGGGACGGAAGATCAGAAACAAAAACATCAATGCGTATGGAAGAAAACAAGAACAGAAAAACAAGAAAAAGTGCAGGCCGGAAATCAAAATCCGATCCTGCCGTGTACCGTTACGGTATCAAATTCAACTCACGGGAGAACGCGCAATTTGAACTCTCGTTCCAGAAATCGGGTATGGCTTACCGTGCAAGGTTTATTAAATCGGTACTACTTAACAGGGAAATCAAGGTGGTCAGAATCGACAAGGCGACGATGGACTACTATGTCCGTCTTACCAATTTCTACCATCAGTTCCAGGCCATCGGCAACAACTACAACCAGACGGTAAAGGCAATCAAGAACAACTTCGGGGAGAAACGGGCATACGCCCTGCTCCGCAATCTGGAAAAGGCGACCATAGATCTGGTGGTGCTGGGCAAGCGGATCATCATGCTGACCCGTGAGTTTGAAGAAACCTACCTTATCAGAAAACAGAGGGAGGAGGAATGACATGGTGGCAAAAATCAACAGGGGCGTGTCGCTCTATGGGGCTGTCATCTACAACCAGCAGAAAGTGAACGAGTCCATGGCACGTATCATTTCGGGCAACCGCATGATTGCCGATGTCACGGGCAATCCGGAGCATGTCATGAGGAACACGCTCTGGGCTTTCGAGAACTACCTGCTTGCCAACAGGAACACGGAGAAGCCGGTGCTGCACATATCGCTCAACCCTTCGGCGGACGACAAGCTGACCGACAGCCAGTTCGCAGACCTGGCAAGGGAGTATATGCAGAAAATGGGGTACGGCGACCAGCCCTACATCGTGTATATCCACGAGGACATAGACCGCAGGCATATCCATATCGTTTCCACCTGCGTGAACGAGAAAGGGGAAAAGATTGACGACGCCTACGAGTGGAACCGCTCGATGGAGGCCTGCCGAGAACTGGAACGGAAGTTCGGACTGAAGCAGGTGGAGGACAAACGCAAGGAACTGTTGGAGCCGTACCTCAAGAAAGCGGACTATCGGAATGGCGATGTAAAGCAACAAGTTTCCAACATCCTCAAAAGCGTGTTCTCCACTTACCGTTTCCTGTCATTCGGGGAGTATAGTGCGTTGCTGTCCTGCTTCAACATCGAGGCGAAACAGGTCAGGGGCGAATTTGGAGGAACACCTTACAACGGCATTGTCTATACCCTGACAGACAATGCAGGCAAACCGGTATGTACGCCCATCAAGTCCTCCCTTATCGGAAAACGCTTCGGTTATGAAGGACTGGAAAAGCGTATCGGTTACAATACCCGTGAATACAAGAACAAGAAATGGCAACCCAAGATACGGAACGGGGTGGCACTCGCCATGCACGGCTGCCGGGGCAACCGGGAGGATTTCATCCGTCTGCTCAACAGGCAGGGAATAGACGTGGTATTCCGTGAAAATGATGAAGGACGCATTTACGGCGCAACTTTCATCGACCACAGGAACCGGGAGGTCTATAACGGCTCGCGGCTCGGCAAGGAGTTCTCGGCAAATGCCTTTGAACGCCTGTTCAACGAACCGGGCAATATCCCGGACCTGGATGCTCCCACACCGGATATCAGCGGGCAAAGCAGTTTCTCTGCCGGCATGGAAGATGCCATCGGACAGGCTTTCGGGATCTTCAACTTTGAAGCAAACGGTCCCGACCCGCAGGAAGAGGCTCTTGCCCGAAGGCTGCAACGCAAGAAGAAAAAGAAACGCCGTTCACGGGGTATCTCCTGAAAACAATATTCATTCACCATTAAAATTATATAGTTATGCAACAGGAAGATGATTTGAGAGGATTGGCAAAGGTCATGGAGTTCATGCGTGCCATATCCATCGTGTTTGTTGTCATCCACGTCTATTGGTTCTGTTACCGGGCGTTCGTGGATGCGGGTATCAATATCGGAGTGGTCGACAGGATACTCCTGAATTTCCAAAGAACGGCAGGGCTTTTCAGCAACCTGCTGGTGACAAAAGTGTTCGCCATCATATTCCTTGCCCTGTCATGTTTAGGCACGAAGGGCGTGAAGAACCGGAGGATGACCTGGCGGAAGATATATACCGCCTTCCTTTCGGGGCTTGTATTGTTCTTCATGAACTGGTGGATGCTCGACCTGCCGTTCAGTCCGACAGCTGATGCCGCCATTTACACGGTAACGCTGACCGCCGGGTACATCCTTCTTTTGATGTCAGGCGTATGGATAAGCCGTATGCTGAAACACAACCTTATGGAGGACGTGTTCAACACCGCCAACGAGAGTTTCATGCAGGAAACACGCTTGATGGAGAACGAGTATTCCGTCAACCTGCCGACCAAGTTCGTGTATCAGGGCAAGGAATGGGACGGATGGATCAATGTTGTAAACGTTTTTCGTGCGTCCATCGTGCTTGGAACACCGGGTAGCGGGAAGTCCTACGCAGTGGTAAACAACTACATAAAACAGCAGATCGAGAAATCCTTCGCGATGTATATTTATGATTACAAATTTCCGGACTTGTCCGAAATCGCGTACAATCATCTGCTGAAACACAGGGGACATTACAAGGTGAAGCCGGAGTTCTACGTCATCAATTTCGATGACCCGCGCCGCAGCCACCGGTGCAATCCCATCAATCCCAAATTCATGGTGGATATCAGTGATGCCTACGAATCCGCCTACACGATAATGCTCAACTTGAACAAGACCTGGATACAGAAACAGGGTGATTTCTTTGTTGAGTCACCGATTATCCTGCTCGCCGCAATTATCTGGTATCTGCGGATTTACAAGGAAGGCAAGTACTGCACCTTCCCCCACGCGATAGAATTTCTTAACAAACCGTATGCCGACATTTTCACGATTCTCACCTCTTATCCCTCATTGGAAAACTACCTTTCCCCCTTTATGGACGCATGGCAATCCGGAGCCCAAGACCAATTGCAGGGCCAGATAGCGAGCGCCAAAATCCCGCTTTCGAGGATGATTTCACCACAGCTTTACTGGGTCATGACGGGGGATGATTTTACGCTTGACCTTAACAACCCGGAACATCCTAAAATCCTTTGTGTGGGAAATAATCCGGACAGGCAGAACATCTATTCGGCCGCATTAGGACTGTACAATTCACGTATCGTGAAATTAGTGAACAAGAAGGGGCAGCTCAAGAGTTCCATCATCATTGACGAGCTTCCGACCATCTATTTCCGCGGCATCGACAACCTGATAGCCACCGCACGAAGCAACAAGGTGGCGGTCTGTCTCGGCTTCCAGGACTTTTCACAGCTGACCCGTGACTACGGTGAAAAAGAGGCGAAGGTGATCCAAAATACAGTCGGTAACATTTTCTCAGGACAGGTGGTCGGAGAAACGGCAAAGAACCTTTCGGAGCGTTTCGGAAAGATACTCCAACAGCGGCAATCCATATCAATCAACCGGCAGGATACCTCCACTTCTATCAACACGCAACTGGACTCGCTGATACCGGCATCCAAGATAGCCAATCTCTCGCAAGGCACATTCGTGGGCAGCGTGGCGGACAACTTCGGTGAGGAAATCGAGCAGAAGATTTTCCATGCCCGTATCATCGTCGATAATGAGAAGGTGGCGGCAGAAACCAAAGCATACAGGAAGATACCTGTCATCAACGGGTTCAAGGATGCGGACGGCAACGATATCATGCAGCAGCAGATAGACCGCAACTATTCACGTATCAAGGCGGACGTGCTGCAAATAATTGAAGATGAAATGGAACGAATCGCAAACGACGAGAACCTGAAACATCTGTTGCAGGAGAAATAACCGGTGGGCGACAAAAAATGAGCGGGGCAAGTCTGATATCTTGTCCCGCCCGTCATTTTAATCCTGATTTTCAGAAATTTTCTCTTTAAGCAATTTGTTTATGGTCGTTATCGTGTGGGTCTGAAAGTAATTTTTCAGTTCGGTATCATCTTTCAGCAGTATGCCGCATTCCTCATCATAAGTTCCGATGATATATTTTTTTAATTCGGAGAAACTCTCCGCAAACGGTATCTGTCTGTTTTCCTGCCAGTATTCGGTTGTGGCTTCGGTGACAAACGCTTTCAACACGGCTTTTTCCTCCTTGTCCAATTTCTTAAAACGTGTTGTTTCCCGGCTCACGGGCAACGGCTCCGGCAAAATATCCTCCGGATTTTTACCGTTACGCATAGCGGACATACAACTTTTACAGATATGCTGTGCGTGTCCTTTACCGGAGAACTTCTCGTTCGCCTTGTAGCCGCAACAGATACGGCAATAGTGCCCCTGCTGTTTCTTCTTCTTTTTCGCCATGCCTATTGCTGTTTCAACAATTCCAAGCCTTTTTCCGTAAGACGGTATTTCTGCTTCGGGTGACTCGGCTGTTCAGGGTACAATGGAATAATATATCCTTCATTCAATGCAGGATGCAAGTAGTTTGTCCTGAATGTGGGGCGATGGTTCAGTTCCAATGCTTCCATTATTTCTTTTACGGACAACTCACGCTCATTCAGTATTTTCACCAAAGCAAGAACCTGGTCGGTGCCTGGTCGGTGCCTGGTCGGTGCTTGGTCGGTGCTTGGTCGGTTTGCCACCTCACATCTGAATATCAGCGTTACACTGTCTGCCCATATCTTGTATTCCGGTTCGGGTAATCCGGCTTTGCTACATTCAGACATCATCAGCCCTATGCCTCGTCCCCAGCTTTCCAGAACCTTTCGTTTATACAGGACATTGGCCAATAATGGGTTTTGTGGTTTTGATTCATGCTCTGATTTCATCTTCTCTGCATCCCAGTCGGGCGGAAAAGTACCGGGGTTTTCTATCTCCACACGGTTGTCATAAATGGCTATGCCCACCGAACCGCCGGCTTCTTTGTACGACCTGTGGGTCAGACTGTTCAATACCCCTTCTCTTATTGCCTTATATGGAATGGTCAAATGTTCCTCCCGTTCCAATGTATCGGTTGTGCCGGATAAGGAAAGATGCTTGAAAATGAATGCCATTGCCGCATTGAGCAGTTGAAAAAAGTTGCCTTGAATGCGTTGGCTGTCCATGAATACGGTTTTGTCCGTTCCTTTGAAACGGGCTAAGCGGAGCAGGCATTGGGGATATTCCATGTCCTCGTGTTTTCCAAACAGCACGGCTGCCGCATTGTTCAACACCCCATCTTTCAATAACCCGAACTTTCCCAATATGACAGGGACGTCAGTGCCCGTATCTTCCGGCAAACGACCGCATTCTATACCTAACCTGACAGTCTTCAACACCTCGTTGGTATCCAAGTGCTGTAAGGTCAGATTTTTGTTTTCTAAAAGTTCCCAGCGGTATCTGTTTCCGTCACGCTGCAACAGCAGGTTATTATATGCTGTCTGCGGCATCGTGGTGGTCGCGCTTTCCACCCGCATATAGGGTCGTCCCTTATAGCAGAACGGACGGTTGAGTCTGGAATCTTCAACACGGAAAATAATTACTTTTTTCTCACTATCCGGCAATGGCGCATAAGATATTTGTACCATTGCCACAGGTTCCAGCCGGTTGATTGCATCAGCTATGTCCCGTCTGGTCTTGTCGCTCACGTCCTGCCCGATAATCTTTCCCTTGTCGTTCACACCGAACAGTACCGTTCCGCCGTTCCCGTTCAGGAAGGCACAAAGGGTTTCCATACCGCGCTCCAACTGACCGGTGGTTTCCTTGAACTCCACCAGTCCGCCTTCTTTTTCGGCTATCAGCCGTTTTACTATATCAAGGTCTTCTATAATCATATATAATCCTGTAACATAAGTACAAAGGTAGCGTTTTTTTCATTGATTCCCGGGCAAATGTATTGAAAACTATTGCCGGAAAGGACAAACCCTCCTGAAAAAATGAGAGAATGGCATCATGCCATCCTCTGCTTCGGCTTTAGTACAAGACTACCTTCTCATGCGCTCCTGATTTACAGCACCTGATACCCAAAGAAGACAGCGACAAGAAGGAGAAATAGGATACCGCTGTTTTATTTCAGCCTGCAAAGTTCGTCCCGTGCCTTATGGATTGGGCAAGGCCGGGCCCTTCGGGTTTCGTGGAAAAATCATCCTCGCTGCGCTTGCGGTATTTTTCCCGAAAGCCTTGCACAATCCGGCACGGAACGGCTGGGCAGGCAAGAAATAAAATACCGGCTCGACGAGCCGCAGATGTCTAACTCAAAAACGAAAGATATGGGCAGAAGCAACTTTACACCTATGGGACGGTTCAATGAGATAATTGACCGTTACGGACTAAAGCTGATGGAAGTGAGTATCAACCACCTGAGAATATTCTCCGGCAACCGGAAGCTGTTCGACTACTATCCGTTACGGATGAAACTGTTCGATTACCGGCAGTGGAAACAGCTTACCTATCCCTCTCTGATTGACGGAACGGACAAGTGGGAAACAGAGCTTGACGGCATTATCAAAGAGCTTATGGTATCACAGCAATAAACAGCAGGATTATGAATGGTAATAACGGCAAGACGCTCATTTGGGACAACATTCCCGAATGGGCGATTTTTTCATTGGAGTACGGCACCCGGGAGGAACTGTTCCTGCCTGATGAAGACAAGGAGATGATAACCCGGTTCATCACAGAAAACTTCCCGGACGGCTACACCATGTCGGTGGATTGGGAGTCATACAAGGAATTTGACACCAATCCCGCTTTCGGGAAAGCGTGCAAGACCTACAAGGTCATTTTCATAACAGAATCATAACTAAAAATCATAGTAGTATGGCAGATAACAGGAAACATACAAGGGTGGTGAATATCCATAAGGAGGCATACGATGTGTATATCGGTCGTGCCGGTAAAGGGCAGGACGGGTATTTCGGTAATCCGTTCAGGCTGAAGCAGGACATGGACCGGGGCGGGACACTGGCCGGATTCCGCGAATATTTTTACAGGAGGCTGGCGAACGATGCGGAATACAGGCGCAGGGTTCATGAGTTGCAGGGAAAGACTCTGGGATGCTTCTGCAAACCGTACCCATGCCATGGGGATATTATCAAGGAGTACCTTGACAGGATGACCGGGCGTGGCGAGGACATAGAGATCGGTACAATTTTCTACAAGGGCAAGGCATACCCGTCACGTGAGATTACGACCGGCATGGAAACCTATACGATATCGGTGGAGGAGCTGGGGCATGAACTGGAAGATGACATGCGCAACCTTTTGGGTGAAGCCGTCGGACAGGACGAGAATATCTGTTACTATTGCACCAACGAAGAGCTATGCACGTTGACCGACAGGGAAATGGACAAGATTATATACGGATAGACAACAGACTGATATGGAAACACCTATTAAGGTAGTGTTCAGACGGTTCAAGGAGGGCGGGGTAATCGCCCTCTTTCCATATATACCGTGGAACGAATCCGAAAATACAATCACATCCTACATGCACGCGGGACAGCATGGCGCAGCCGATTACAGGGGAATCATCTCCGGGACACTGCCCGCGACGGAAAAGGAATACAAGAGCCTGCTGGCAGAACTGAACTCCATCGGATACGACAATCTGCATGTATTGGAACGGGCCCATGCAAGACAGAAGTTTTTCTTATAATTCTATTAAAATGAAAAAGATAACATTGAGCGAATACAATTCCACACCGAAGGATTACCGTGGAATATGGACCGTAGAGCGTCGGGACTTGCCGGATTGGGCGGAAATGCGCGAAAAGTACATGGGCAAGCGTACCCTTATGGTATATGATAACGGCACAAAGCTGCTTGTCGAAGGGCTGGGCCTTGAAATCGTGAATGACAGTTCATGGAAAAAGCCTGAGGAAGTCAGAAAGGAAATCGGCGGCAGATATCTGGAATACTACACGAAAAAAGGTCATGATCCTCATTACGCGGATTGCATGATACGATGGAATGATACATTGGAAACGACAGGGGCCAGAATCGCCTTGACTATGGATACCGGTACAGAAAAGGATGATGAAATATTCTTCTACTGCGACAGCCTGAATGATTTGAAATCGTTGGCAGATAAAGGTGGGGAAGGTTTTGTCATAGCCGGGTGTATCGGTTTCGGAGCTTACAAAGAACTATTATAAACGACATTAAATATTCATATTATGAGAATCGGTTGTCAGAAACATTACGACAAGGTAGCGGAGTACGCCAAAAGTATCGGTGACACAACATTTCAGAATTGTATTGACTGCCTCAAGCAATGGGAAACCAATTCCCAAGGAGTGTATGAAATTGAACTGTATTACGACTGTTCGCCGTATTCATTCGGATTTGCACAAGTGGCTGCGGACGGAAACAGGGGGATTGTCGGAGGGCTGCTGTATCATGGCAGACCGGATGAATCTCTTGCCGTAATGATCGGAAAATCTTTCCACGGCTGGAGCATACATACTTAAAACCTGCGACTGCCATATTGAGCGGATATAGTGGAGAAGTGATCAGATTTGGATTGCCTATGCACTTTTTCACTCATTTTTTGTCACTTATCCGGTCTTCAAGCCGCTGAATCGGAAAAATTAATTCCTGTATTTGCAGGATTAAAACAAAAAAATACGAAAATTCCGCAAAAATACCGAATTAAATCCTTATATGGCAAATTAAAATTTGAAATTGGAGTTTGCAAAACTTTCGCAGCCGATATGGTATAAAAACAAGAAATCCCGCCGTAAATGACCGGGACTTCTCTACTTCCTTTTTATAGTGCAGATGCGACGACTAAGCTCGCACGGGCACTTTTAACGCACAAAAGTAAGCATTATTTTTATACCCAATCGAATTTATTGCAAAAAAACAGGGCAACCGCATCAAAAGATCAAGCTGATAGTCAATGTTTGTCTTCAGGACACCTTGTCCGTCTTGATATTCCTATCCGACCACGCATTGAATTTCAGGAGGAACAAACCGTGAAGAGAGGCGATCTTGATATTGAACTCGTCATCTATATTGACAGTTATGGCTTCCGCCAACACTTCATCAAAACCTTTTACAGACATCGCAATCCTTTTTTCAGGCGGCCAATAGAAGTTATCGTCTTCCTTAGCGACACCATATGGAACAACATCCAGTTAATATTCACCATAGTTGGCGTGATGTATTTGGCTATCAGCAATACGGGTTGTTTTTCCGTAGCCGCCAACTTCCTTAATCGGCTTACAATATTCCCGATAGTCGCGGTTGTCACTGTGTTTTTGACTTCACATAGAAAATCCACATTCATAATTTGGATGATTGCATCAAAATTCTTGTATGGATTATCCTCTTTTTGAATGACTGTTTTCAGGGGGGGGAATGCCAATTTTTCCCGCAATGCTTCCAATTCTGAATTTAATATTTCACGTTCTGCCAACACCATAGTTTGTTCACTATTTGTTTGTGTTCATTAAAAATGAAAAGCTACCGCACAACAAACAGCCATACCCGTTTATGAGCCATAACAATGGGAATTGTCTGTATTGGATAAAACAAGGAAAAGTACCGGATTATCCAATACAGATAGTAGCCGCCCATAGACAAAGTTGTCTCTGCATTGATACAATGACTATGTAAAAGTAGTCAGAAAATAAAGATTTTTGTGTACTCATTAGGCTTTTCAATACCGTCATGGTATCTTATTCCATATTCCTCTATAAAAATCCGTCACAAGCCGCGCTTCCCTTACCAAGTCCCTTCGGGGAAGGTAACCCGGAGGGCGAATACCTGCACGTTCAAGCCTCCGGTTTTCGGGACATAAAATTCCCTGCGGTAATTTTCCGCCCGAAAAAACGTTCCGGTATTGCCGTCCGAGTTGCGGAAATGTCCGGGACTTGGCAAGCGAAGCGACCTACGACGCATAATACAAGGTCAATAAAAAAATCCGACGGGAGATATTTTGCCTCATTATAATATCCCAAAGGGGCACGCCATCCGGAGTTTTCCAAACCAAATCTTCTTCCTGTCCCATCAGGAGACGCCTCAAACGGGGGACAAGGGCTTCGCTCGCTCCCAACTCTGCATATTACAGTTTTTCTTTCGCTGGTTTCGTGTCGCCCATGTGATTTTCTGCCGTTTTTTCTTGCTTCCGAGCTGCCATTCGTACTTTTTTCTTCTCTTCCGCCCTTTGGTCCGGCGCTTTTTCCATGTTTTCTCCATTGATTTTCCCATTTTCCCGCCCCGCCTTTTCCCACCTGCGGTGAAACAGGATGACATCCGATGAAATGTGTAGTATAACGTATTGAAACATAGTGATTTATCAATTTTTCGCCTATATATTTGCAGAGACAACAACAGTTATCAACGTTAAAAAAACAAAGTTATGGCAAAGAAAAACGTGAGGGACGAGCCCCTCAAACCGCAGGTCACCGAGAACGAGCAGATGAGTGACATCATCCTTATCCTCGACAAGATGGAGCTGCTCCTCCAGGCGGTCAGCAAACTCGACAAGGACGGCAGGCACGAAACAGTGCCGGCGGACAGGAAGCACCGCAATTCCTTCCTCAAAATCGACCGCTACGCCAGCATGTTCGAGAATTTCCTGAAGAACTTCTGGAGCCAGCTCAAGGACCCGACACGCTTCGGCATCCTCTCCGTCAAGGAGAAAGCGCTGGACGACCCGAAAGTGCGGCAGGCCATCGAAGACCTCGCCGCCGGAAAAAAGACAGACGCGGTGGAAGAATTCCTCAAGCAGTACGAGATTGTCCCCCGCGACAAGGAAAACCAAAGTATCAACCATCAAAATCAAGAAGAAATGGCAAAAGAAAATGAAACACAGCAGCAGGCCGCCCAAGGCGGAGGCACGCAGCAACAGCCCCAGTACCGCTACAACGAGTCCATGATCAACTGGGAACAGCTGAAGAACTTCGGGCTCTCCCGTGAGGAACTTCAGGAGCGGGGACTGCTCGACCAGATGCTCAAGGGCTACAAGACCAACCAGGTCGTGCCCATCAGCATGAACTTCGGCTCCGCCGTACTACGCACCGACGCGAGGCTCTCGTTCCAGCAGTCCCGCTCCGGGGACATCGTGCTGGGCATCCACGGTATCCGGCAGAAACCCGACCTCGACCGTCCCTACTTCGGGCACATCTTCTCCGACGAGGACAAGAAGAACCTGCTTGAGACGGGCAACATGGGGCGTGTCGTGGAACTGAAGAACCGTAACGGCGAGTATGTCCCCTCTTTCGTCAGCATCGACAAGCTGACCAACGAGGTGGTGGCGATGAAAGCCGAGAATGTCTTCATACCACGTGAAATCAGCGGGGTGAAACTGACCGAACAGGAACAGAACGACCTACGTGAAGGAAAGAAAATATTCATAGAAGGAATGACAGCCAGATCGGGCAACCCGTTCGACGCCCACATCCAGGTCAATGCCGAGCGCAGGGGCGTGGAGTTCATCTTCGAGAACGACAAGCTCTTCAACCGGCAGTACCTGGGAGGCGTGGAACTGACCAAGAAGCAAATCGACGACCTGAACGGGGGCAAGGCCATCTTCGTGGAGGGCATGAAGCGCAAGGACGGGGAACTGTTCTCCTCCTACGTGAAGCTCGACGAGGCGACAGGCCGCCCGTCCTACACCCGCTACAACCCCGACTCCCCTGAAGGCGCACGGGAAATCTACATTCCGAATGAGATCAACGGCGTGAAAATCACTCCCGAGGAGCAGAAAGAGCTGCGTGAAGGGAGGCCCGTCTTCCTCAACGGCATGGTGAACCGCAGGGGCGAGGAATTCTCCTCGTTCATCAAGGCGGACCTCGAAACGGGCCGTCTGAGCTACTCGCGCACCCCGGACGGCTTCGACCAGCGCGAGGAGTTCAAGATACCGTCCAAGGTATGGGACGTGGAGCTTACCCGCAAGCAGCGTGCCGACCTCCAAAGCGGCAAGGCGGTACTGGTCGAGGGCATCAAGGGGTATGACGGCAAGACCATCTCGCAGTACGTCAAGGCGAACTTCAACCAGGGACGGCTGGACTTCTACAACGAGAACCCCGACCGCAGACGCAACGCCTCGCAGCGCAACGTGGTGTCTGCCACACAAAGACAGGGAGAGGAAAACCGCCAATCCAGAGGTGCGGGCATAGCCTGAGGGTCAAAGCAAAACGAATGTTGAATCCAAAAAAATCAGAACATGGAAATGAACAAGGAAAACAACACGCCTTTCAAGGCGGAAGACGTGAACTGGGACGAGTTGGCCGCCATCGGCATCTTGAAGGACGAGCTGGAAATGGCCGGGGAACTCGATACGCTGCTCAGCGGTGAGAAAACGAACGTGGTATCGCTCAGCCTGGTGCTGCTCGGCGTGGACGTGGTGATGGACGCCACACTCCAGCTGGTACGCAAGGACGGCGAGCCGCTGCTCGAAATCCTCGGCATCAAGCCTGTTGGACAGTAACTCCTCCTCTATAATATGTAAACCGAATGTATAACCGCCGTTTCCCGTCCCTCCGCACGCCGGCAAGCGGGAAACGGCTTAATTCTTATCCGAATCATGATAGCAATCATAGCAGAAAAACCGAGTGTCGGTCAGGAGATAGCCCGTGTGGTCGGGGCTACAGAGAAAAAGGACGGCTACATAACAGGAAACGGCTACATGGTGACATGGGCACTGGGACATTTAGTATCACTGGCATTGCCGGGAACATACGGTTACACGAGAACCACCGCCGAAGACCTTCCGATGCTTCCTGAGCCGTTCCGTCTTGTGGAACGGCAGATACGTACGGACAGGGGAATGGTGACGGACATCGCCGCCGGCAAACAGCTCAAAATCATTGATGAAGTATTCTCCAAGTGCGACAGCATCATCGTGGCGACCGATGCCGGGCGTGAGGGGGAACTCATCTTCCGGTGGATATATTCCCACCTGGGCTGTACCAAGCCTTTCAAACGCCTGTGGATCTCCTCGCTTACCGACGAGGCCATCCGAAAGGGGATGGCGGACCTCAGGGAAGGACATGAATACGACAGCCTCTATGCGGCCGCAGACAGCAGGGCGAAGGCGGACTGGCTGGTGGGCATGAACGCCAGCCGTGCGTTGGCGACAGCCTCCGGTTCAGCGAACAACTCCATCGGACGGGTGCAGACCCCGACCCTCGCCATGATATGCGCACGCTTCAAGGAGAACCGTAACTTCGTTTCCGTCCCGTATTGGCAGCTGCATATCACGCTGAAGCAGGGAGAGGCGCACCGGCTGTTCATCCATCCGGAGCACTTCGGGGACAAGGAAGCGGCGGAAACGGCATACGGACGCATCATTCCCGGCTCGGCGGTGACAATCACCAAAGTGGAGCGTGGTACGGTTTTCCAGCAGGCCCCGCTTCTGTATGACCTGACCTCCCTTCAGAAGGACTGCAACATCCACCACGACCTTACGGCGGACAAGACACTTTCCATCGCCCAGTCCCTGTACGAGAAGAAACTGGTCTCGTACCCGAGAACGGGCAGCCGGTACATACCCGAAGATGTCATGGCGAATATACCCGCCTTGCTGGAAAAAATCATTGCCATGCCTCTGTTCAGGGAGTACGGACGCACTTTCGACTTTTCCGCTCTGAACACCCGGAGCGTGGATGCCACGAAAGTGACCGATCACCATGCCCTGATTACCACGGGTGTCGTTCCCGAAGAGTTGTCCGAGGCGGAATCCGCCGTCTACACGCTGATAGCCGGCAGGATGCTGGAAGCCTTCTCCCCCCGCTGCGAGAAGGAGCGGCTGCTCATGGAGTGCGTGTGCGGGGGCATGGGTTTCCACTCCCGCTCCGCCTTCATCGTCAACCCGGGCTGGCGGGCGGTATTCGCCCGGAAGGAGGACCGGGAAAAGGACGAGTCGGAAGATGGCGGAGGAACGGCCTTGTTTGCCGAAGGCGGGCTGGTTCCGCTCTCGGGTCGCGGACTATCGCAGAAAAAGACCCTGCCCAGGCCGCTTTACACGGAAGCCACGCTGCTTGCCGCCATGGAAAACTGCGGAAAGGACATCACGGACGGAGAGGCACGTGAGACTGTCAAGGATTCGGGTATCGGCACACCCGCCACCCGTGCCGCCATCATCACGACCCTGTTCAAACGTGACTATGTCGAGCGTTCCGGCAAGAGTATCCTGCCGACGGAAAAGGGGCTGTACCTCTACGAATCGGTGAAGGACATGATGGTAGCCGATGCGGAGCTGACCGGCACATGGGAAAGGGCATTGGCACGGATAGAGGGGCGTACCCTCGATCCGGACAGCTTCATGCTCTCCATCAGGGAATACACCGGAAAAGTAACCGGCGAGATATTGCGCCTCAAATTCCCGGAACCGTCATCACACGCCTTTACCTGCCCCAAGTGCAAGGCCGGCAACGTGGTGGTGAAGTCCAAGGTCGCGAAATGCGACCGTGAAGGATGCGGGCTGCTGGTGTTCCGCCGTTTCCTGAACAAGGAACTGACCGACCAGCATCTTGAACAGCTTTTCTCATCCGGCTCCACCCGGCTTATCAAGGGTTTCAAGGGTAAGAAAGGGTGTTCTTTCGATGCGGCACTCACCTTTGACGAAAGTTTTAACCTGAAACTTTCTTTTCCCAAGCCCAAAGGTGCAAAAGGCAAATGAATCCCGCCATTCCAATTCTGCGGGCAAAGGTAGCGGAACCGCCCGTTTCCACCTGCAAGGTCGAGCCTTGCAGGTTTCGGGGAAAATCATCCTCGCCCCGCTCCGGTATTTTCCCCGAAAACCTTGCCTGTGGAGGCGGTCCGCTCTCCGGCCCCCGAAATTGGAAATGACATGTTTCACCCATTAACAATATACGGTCATGAAAACGAGGGAATATATCGAAAAACTGACAACAGGCAAATGGACAAGGATGACAGTATTGGCCATCGCGGCCTTCATCGTGTTCGGTTATCTGTATTCAAGAGGCGTATCGCCCGTGTGGACGGCAGTCGCCATCGTCTGTTTCAGGGGATTCTTCAGGTTTCTCTATAAGGTAGCCTGCTTCCTGGTGGCAGCGGCGATACTTTTTTGTATCCTCAGCTACCTGGTATTCTGATTCCACCGGCATAAAATATAGGAAGATGGAACAAATACGGCATATAAACCGCTGCAATACCTTGCAGGACAGGGCTGTCCTCACGGACGGCTCTTTTTGTGTTCCATGCCTTATGGAAACAGGGATAATGAAAACACGTTCGGAAAGGAAAGGGAGGCATATACAGCCATTGACAGACCGGAGAACTACCGGGCAAAGTTGGCAAACGCCTCTTTTCGGACGGCAAGGCCGGGCCCTCCGGGTTTCGCGGAAAAATCATCCTCGCCCGGAGGGCTTGCGGTATTTTTCCCGAAAGCCTTGCCTTTCCGGAAGCGTTTGCCGTAAAGCCCTTGTAGTTCAACGGGCTGCCAAAGCCCAGATATTCACAATTAAAATTATAGAGTCATGAATCAAGCAATCATCTCAAGACCGCCGATGGCGCCGGTACAGATACCAGTGCCGATACCGGCAAGAAGGAAGTATCCTGTCCCGGAACCGACCGTCAAATTCCCCCCACGGGAAAGAAGCGGACCCGTGCACATCTCCACGCTGCTGGACCCGGTACTGGAGATATGCAGCCATCCCGACCGGAACAGGCTGCTGGCGGAGTTCTTCAACAGATAGAAAGAATACGGTTATTCACACTTTAATTCATACAATTATGTTTTTTACAGCAATCTACCAGATGATGACCGAGGGCGTGGATCTTACGCTGGTCATCCGCAAAGCGAACGGACAACTGGCGGTATCCGTACTGCCGAAGTCAAACGGGCTGAAAGACGAAGCCCAGAACCACATCATCCCGCTGGCCCTCAAGGGACTCCCCCAGGAACTGGATGCCGGATTCCTGCAAGCCGTCGCCCGGCCGGTGCAGAAAGCCACGGGGCTGATCACCAACATGGCGCAGTTCGAGGCGCAGGCGGAGAAAGCCGCCGCTGAAAGCAAATCCGCCAAGGAGCAGAAGAGCAAGGAAACAAAGGAGGAAAGGGAAAAGCGGGAGAAGTACGAGAAGTATTTCAAGAAAGCCGGCGAACTGATTGCCGCAGGGAACCACAAGGAGGCCGTCACCGCGCTCGGACAGGCACGTCCTTATGCCAAGCCGCAGGACCAGAAGAAGATTGACGAAATGATGGAGCAGCAGAAAAAGGCGATGAACAAGGGCAGCCTGTTCGAGCTGATGGAAGAACAGACTGTGCCACAACAGCCCCGGCCGCAGTCACCGGCTGTAACGGCACAACAGCCGCAACCTGCACCGCACTGTCCACCACAACCGCAGTCTCCAAGACCGACGGGTGCACAGGTTCCTGACGGGCAACAACAGACGATGTGGCCGCCACAACAGCCTCCGCTGAGACCGGCACAGCATCAGGCTCCGCCACAGCCGCAATATGCCGGACAACGCCCGATGAGCCGCCAAGTTCCTCCACAGCCAGCATACGAGGGACAACAGATCCCATACTGGCAGGAACAGGAGCAAAATCCGGAAGACCTCTATCCGTACTGCCAGGGGGAACAGGAAGTTCCCGCCTACCGCCCGGAAGATTATGAGGAATATCCCGACTTCCCGCAATCCATGTTGGAATCCCATGTTTCACATTATCAAACAGTTTAATATTATGGCATTAGAAATTAAGGGAATGATACGCTCATTCACATTCAAGAAAGGCAACGGGATGATCACGCTTGATGATCCGAACACATCGGACAGCCCCGAAATGGTCATGAACTACTACTCGAACTTCTATCCGGAACTGACCACGGCGACAGTACACGGGCCGGTCATCAAGGAAGACAAGGCGGTGTACGAGTTCAAGACAACCATCGGGACAAAAGGATGACGGCTATGGGTAAGGACAACAGGAAACAGAAGAAATCATGTGTACCATTGGACGAACAGCAGGCGGAACGGCTGGTAAGACTCATCATCGGACAGACCGTGCGCGATACCCGTTACGGAACGGACAGGAAGGAAAGGATAACTGCGCCAAGCGGTGCCGTTCCTCTTTTCTGAACACCACGTTTCTGCCCAGACCGCTGCCGAGTCTCTTCGTGGAAGACACCGGAGGAAACAGGTACAATCTCATCACGCAGGAAAATTACGAATTCCTGCGTGATTCTTATTTCAGGTATGCCTGCCTGTTGGGAAAGGAAGCGGTACATACTCCGGGACGGACGTTCGGCGAAGGGATTGCAAGGCTGCACGAAGAAATGGAAGCTCTTGTCGGAGAAGACCTGAATGTCAATATTGAAGAGCAAAACGGACGGCTGCTATTCAGGCTCTGGAAAACCCATCGTTGGGGTGTACTGACATTGTATTATTTTCCAATGAAATTCGTGGAAGCTCTCGACCCGGAACTGAGACGTATCTCCATCACGTTCATCCATGAGCTGATGAGGGCAAACGGGATACAGACCGTACTGGACGAGGACGATACAGACTATGTGCAGACCTGGCTCTCGGAAGATGTACCGGACGAGACAGCGGAGGAAAGGAGAAAACGGCTGAAACTTCTGCGTTCCTACGAGAACGGCAGAGTGCAAGCACTGCTCCGGAGGGTGGAAAACAAGTGTTACTACAAGAACCTTCCGAAAGCACTTGACCGGTATGAACCCCGGAACGACTACGAACGGTCGCTGGTTTCTGCCATGAAGGAAGGGTTGGAATTTCTGTCGCCTGAACACGGTATCATGAAATACGGCTACGATCCATTTTATGAAGAGGAACCGGAGTTCCAGCCCATGTATCTCTACCAGCAGATACGTGTAATCTATGACAGTTACGACATGGTGACGGACTACCTTGTGGATTATTACAATTCCTGTAGCAGGGAGACCTACGACATCATACCGGTTACGACACTCGACCTGTCTCCCGAAACGGAAAAGCTGTTCCACATGGATGACTATCCGGAACGCTTCTTCAAATGGGCGGACAAATTCATCAACATAATAATTTGAGCACTATGATAGAGACAAACGAACTTACAAGGACTTTGAAGACCTTACTTATCCCCAAGGCGGCACTGATTGCTTACGCCTCGGAGAACGAGAAAAATTTCTTTCTGGAGATACGGGATATAGACGACCGGGGGAATATGGCGGAAGGAAGACCTGTGACCCTGGAATTCATGAACGAGCTGGTGAAGGGGTATTCGGAAAGGCACAGCAGCACGCCCTACGGAAAAGTACCGTCCAACCTGATCTATTGTGATTCACGCAAGGGAAGCGAACGTTATATATGGTACAATCCTCCGGGTAAAAAGATGATGTTCTTCAGCCCGGAGCTTAAAATCGACAATGCGGAATACAACCTGCCGGGAGTGATTTACGAGGCGGGGGAACACGGAATGAGAATATATGCCTACAAGGGCGATACACCCGACAAGGATACGCCACTATATGCCGCACCGTTTTTCAACGTCACCGGCTCCAGCGTATGTCTGGGTTCTGCCAATTTAGAGAAACCGAAAGATATGACCTACGAAAAGCTGCTGCAATACTGGGAAAAGAAATTCTGGCTGACGGAGTTCTCGCACCTGGGAGCCCATGGAAACCCGACCCGGTCGAACCTTGTGCTGGTGACGAAAGCAGCCAGGAACAGCCCTTTCGGCATTGAAGAGTTGAAACCATTGAACAATCTGAAACTTAAAGACATTCTGATATGAAAAGAGTACATTATACCGACAACTACCTGATGAGTCCGCAACATCCGGTTACGGTAAATCTGATCGGAGCGGGAGGAACCGGCTCGCAGGTGCTTACCTGCCTGGCAAGGCTTGATGCGGCCCTGAGGGGACTCGGACACCCGGGGTTGTTCGTTACCCTGTATGATCCCGACATCGTGACAGAAGCCAATATAGGCCGTCAGCTTTTCGGTCCGTCCGATCTGGGACAGAGCAAGGCGCAATGCCTTGTCACCCGGATAAACAATTTCTTCGGCAATGACTGGAAGGCGCAGGCAGACATCTATCCGACAGTGTTGAAGGATGCCCGGCGGGACAATCTGGCCAATATTACGATAACCTGTACGGACAATACCAAGTCACGGATTGACCTGTGGAACCTGTTGAAAGCTTTGCCGCAACCGACATACTGCACTTACGAAACCCCTTTGTATTGGATGGATTTCGGAAACACACAGACCACGGGACAGGTCGTTATGGGCACGGTGCCGAAGAAGATCAAACAGCCGGCATCCAAGCAGTATGAAACGGTCGGTTCACTGAAGGTAATCACCCGCTTCGTGCGGTATGCCCGGGTAAAGGAGGAGGATTCCGGTCCGAGCTGTTCGCTGGCGGAAGCGTTGGAGAAGCAGGACCTGTTCATCAACTCCACGCTGGCTCAGCTCGGCTGCAATATCCTGTGGAAGATGTTCCGGAACGGGATGGTCGAACATCACGGACTCTACCTGAACCTGGAAACCATGAAAGTGAATCCGATAGCATTATAAATCGCTTTACTGTATTCCCAAGGGCTTTTACCGCCAACTTTGTTTTGGACATGATAAGTCCGGCATTCCCTGAATCAAAGTAACATCCTGTAACAGAACGATTTTGATTGAACATCGATTATGGGGAATCCGACTGTAACCGCTCCGTTTTTGAGGAAAATATTTATTTTATTAAAAACGGGCGGGTATATGGCTTTCCGTCCGGATACTCAAATCCTATAAAATAAAGATAATGGAAAGAACAACGAGACAGGCGGGTTCCAGAGCCGGTAAGGTGAAGAAAGGATTCTGCCGCCTTGTGGCGGAACGTACCGACCACTTCAAGGTCTTGGGCAAGCACAAGACCGCCGGCAACTATTCATGCGCGTTAAAACATTTCATGCAGTTCCGGCAGGAGAAAGACATAGCGCTGGAGGAGCTGACCTCCGGCACGATGAAGGATTTCCAGACCCATCTCATCGGGAAAGGATTGAAGATGAATACCATATCATTGTACAACAGGATATTGAAAGCGGTCTATAATTATGCTCTGGACGAGGAGATCATCCAGGAGGACAAGCGGCCTTTCCGGAAAGTGTTCACGGGAGCGGAAAAGACACGCAAACGGACATTGGGAAAGGATGCGTTGAAGAAGATAGTCAGGGCGGATTTAAGGGGTGACGCATCACTGGAGTTCGCACGCGACATGTTCCTCTTCAGCATCTATATGCAGGGGATGGCTTTTGTGGACATTGCCCGCCTGCGCAAGTCCCAGATAAAGAACAGATGCCTTGTTTACCGGAGAAGCAAGACCAACCAGTGCCTGAAAATCGTCATCCAGCCTTGCGCCCGGGAGATCATAGAGAACTGGATGGTGGATGACAAGGAGTGCCCTTACCTGTTCCCCATCCTGTATAATCCTTTGAAAAAACAGGAGGTCAGATACGACACCGCCCTCCGGACGCAGAATAAAAGGCTGGAGAGGCTCGCGTCACGGCTGGGGATGGAGGAACCGTTCAGCTCATACGTTGCCCGCCATACATGGGCCTCGCTTGCCAAATGGTCCGGCGTGAATGACACCGTCATTTGCGAGGCGATGGGACACAATAATCCCGCGACCACCTCCATCTATCTGGCTTCGTTGGACCCTGACGTGATTGCGGCAGCCAACCGGAAAACGCTTTCCGTGTTCATGAAGTGGAGGATATAGATTTGAATTCAGGAAAGAAAAATGGAGAAAAAACAAAAAAAGATAATCCGCCCCCTTGCACGTAACATTAAAAATGATATTTTTGCGTTAAATGAAAGTTCCGCCTCTTTTTAAGAGGAGGATTTTATCACATAAGAATGCCGTTCTTCCTCTTTTTAAGAGGAGGACAACCATCGTTAACCTCTTGATTTTCGCCTGCAAAGGTAGAGATTATATCAAAAAAAACATCTATAAAAGTTGCTCAAAAATCTACAAAAACAGCTCACTTTAGAGTTGCATGGCATTCCTACATTATTATATATATTATTTATTGCTTATGAGAAAATATCAGCGGAAAGTATACATCGTTTATCATTGGGGTGAATGTTCTTGTCTAAGTTTCGTTGGCGTTTTCCCGAAATGTTCCTTGCAAAACGAAGTCACATAGTTGACCGTGAAACCATACTTCTCCGCAATTTCCGCTATGGGTAGGTTCGTCATGACAATATCCCTGAACAGTTTTTCCTTCTTTTTCTGTATCAGCCATTGCTTGGGGGATATATTGAAGGAATTATGGAATTTCCGATTAAAAGTGGCATGGGACATTTGAAGTTCTCCCATCAGTTCCTTTATCGTGCTGACTCTCGGATATATTTCCAATATCCTACTTTTGAAATCGTCATTTGCTCCGATCAACGGGGCAAACATTCGGGCAAGCTCTTCTCTCTTGTACAATCCCCTGAGTTCCATAAATATGATATCCTGCTTGAGACGCTGATAATGGGAGCACAGCAAACCTTTTTCCATGATTGAGGAAGTCAGTTCAAGTTCCTGTTGCAACAGCGGGTGGATGGCAAGCAGGGCAATGCCGGGATTCTCCTCCGGTTCCCCGCAGGAAACATACCCTTGCAGTTTTTTCAAGGCAAACTTGTTACAAAGGGCAATCTCCTGAGTGAAGGAGCATCTGAGCAAGGTGACATCCGTGACAGCCCTACCGTAGAAGCTGTCTCCGGTGGCTACAAGGAACATTTTGCCGGCCTCTACCTCCCGGTTCACCACATTCCTTGTGGAAATGCGGATTTTCCCGGATAGAAGGAACACAAGGGTTGAACGTCCCACGGACTCTCTGATAAACAATTTTCCTGTTTCCAGCTTGATTATTTCAAACAAGGCACGGTCGCCAATAAGGTAGTTCTTACAGGCAATATGTTCTTCCAAATAAAGCAAGCCTTGCGGTTTGTTATTTTTCGTATTCATATTTTCTTTCGATTACAGTTTGCTATATAATCACCCAAGATATTCCATATAATTTTCACCATATAATAACTTGTATTTAAGATTATTACAATCCGTTATCTTCCTCTTAAAAAGAGGCGGATTTTCAGAAGTGAACTGAATATTTGTGTATAAGGCTAAAAATAAGGCGGTAATTGATGTATATGAAGTGCGATCCGGATATTGATTCGACACCGGCTTTTCCCGAGTCGGGACAGGCGTACGGTTGTTCCTCCGATGGAGCGGACAGAACGGATTGCCCAGTGAATCTTTCCGGAAAGGAAAGGTTCGCATACGAAAAGCGGGAGGCCGCACTTCACAAGTACGAGGATGCCGTCCGGCTGTATGCCACTACCGATATGCCGGTACGCCTGATAGCGAAAGAGTGTCATGTGGCGGAAAGTGGCTTGCAGGCCCATCTGCACCGCTGGCATCGCCCGCTGATGCTGGCAAGGTATGGAGTCGCCCTCGAAGGGAGAAATCCTGAAGAGGTGAAGCTGGGCTCGAAGAGAGGCCAGCGCCATTCTACCCGCAAGAAATACGCCCCGGCAGTCGAGGCTTGCAAAAGCACCGATTACATTCAGTTCAGCATTTCTGCGATAGCCCGGGAGTTCGGTCTGAACGAAACCGGACTGGGCAGCCAGCTGAGGATGTATTATCCGCAGGTCCTGGAATGGCGGGAACGGGAAAAAGCACGCCTCGGCATTACAGACAACTGCCGGCGTGGTGCAAGAAAGGAGTTTATTGAACAATACGCTCCGGCCGTGAAGATGTATCGGACGAGCAACAAGACAATACCGGAAGTGGCTGAGGAATGCAATGTCTCACCGAACGGTCTGAGCCAGCACCTGCGCTTTTACCATCGCCGGTTGCTCGTGAAAAAGGAGGCCGAAAGGGAGCAGGCGAAGCAGCGCAGAAAGAAAGGGCTGATGTCCGGTAACGGGCGTACCCGCGGTCCGCTTCCCGAAACGGTGGAAAAATACAGCGAGGCCTTGAAGCTGTATCGCGAAACGGACTTCGACGTGAAAGAGATTGTCCGCCGCACCGGGATTTCGCTCTCCGGATTCCGCTTCTATCTTCGGGAATGGCACCGGGATCTGATGCTGGAGCGCAGGGGCGGAGAAGCCGGCGGTGACGAGGATTGGATAGACCTGAACCAAAGCAAGCGTTACAGCAAGGCGGTTGCCAACAAATATGCCGCAGCCATCGCCAAGCTGAAAGCGGGAGGGCGCACCACCGCAGCCATCGCTTCGGAGTATGGGTTCCACCCGGAGGTGTTTCGCGACTATCTGCACAAGCACGAGCCGGAACTGGCCAAAGGGCTTGGCATGAAACGCGACAGGAACGGCAAACTCACGGCAAGCAAGGCTGAGGAAAAATACGGTGAGGCACTACGCCTGTATGAGACGACGAGCGAAAGCCTGAAGTCGATAGCCGCCCGCTTGGGACTGGTTTACAACAGTGTCGGAGGTTATGTGCGTAGGCACTATCCCGAACTGATACGCAAGCACGAAGCGTTAGTGGCGAAAGAGAGAGAACAGGAAACCGATTTGTGATAGAAACGAATATAAAACATAATAAATAGAATGAAGAAAAAACTTTTCAGCTTGATGTGCATGATATGCTTGTTTACATGTACTGCCGCATGGGGACAGGACGTTGCCTTGAAGACGAACGGGCTGTTCTGGCTGACCACCACGCCTAACGTGGGTGTGGAAGTGGCGCTCAGCCCGAAATACACGCTGGAGCTGGCAGGAGCCTACAACCCTTGGACGTTCAAGGACGACAAGAAGATGCGTTTCTGGCTGGTGCAGCCGGAACTGAAGTACTGGCTCTGTGAAAAATTTGAAGGTCACTTCGTCGGGCTGCATCTGCACGGAGCACAGTATTACGGCGGATTCAAGAAGAAACGCTACGACGGCTATCTCGCAGGGGGCGGTTTCACCTACGGATACGACTGGATTCTTTCCCCTCACTGGAACCTGGAGGCCGCCATTGGCATCGGCTACGCCCGCCTGTGGTATAAGGAAAGCCCCCGGACCATCTGCGAGAAATGCCACGAGGACAAGACGAAGAACTACTTCGGCCCTACAAAGGCTGCCATCTCATTGATTTACACTTTCTAAAGGATGAACTGACATGAAATCGAAGATACAATATATTACATTGCTCGCTGCCTCTGCCGGAATGCTTGCCGGCTGCGCCTCCCAGCATCAGGCGGGAAGCGGCATAAGGGTTACGCCGGAGGCTTGCGTACTGGTTCCCGAAGACGGGCGGAACGCCGATATGGACGTGGTGTTCCATGTACCGGACAACTATTTCACCAAGCGTAGCCGTCTGGTCATCGTTCCCCAACTCGTGGTGGGCGACACGGTGAAGGACGAATACCTGCCATTGGTGGTGGACGCACCTATCTATCAGAAGAAACTCAAACGCCGTGAAGTGCTGGAAAACTATACCGACACGCTTGCCGCCGGCATCCGCAAGGTGGACAACACCTCCGCCTCGTTCGAGCTGCCCTACAACGGAACAGTCGTTCTTCCCGCCGGGGTCGATACCGCCCGTGTGGTGGCGGTGGTCTCTACCGACGGCTGTGGCGAGTGCACCGGCATCGACACCATCGAGGTGGCATCCATCGGGCGTCCTTCGCTTTATATCCAATGGATGGAACCGCAGTTCGTGGTGCGTCCGAAAGTGGTGGACGGCAAGGGTGAGGCCCGTCTGGCTTTCGAGATTAATAAATACGATATCAATTTGGGGTTGGGCAACAACCGTTCCGAGCTGGAAGCCATGCTGGAAACCCTGACCCCGGTGCTGAAAGACACGCTGGCAACGGTGAACTCGTTTACCATCTGCGGTATGGCTTCTGCCGACGGCTCGCTGGCTTTCAACACCCGTCTGGCTGAGAACCGTGCCAACGCTGCCAAGGACTGGGTTGCCGACCGTTTGAGTCTGACTTCGGCACAGAAGAACGGCATCAGGATAGATTCCCGTCCCGAAGGCTGGAGACCGGTGCTCGATTCGATGACAAAGGATGGAAATCCCGACTCCGTCAAGGTGAAAGACATCCTGGAGCGGTTCGCCGACCAGAACGACGACGTGCAGGAACGCCATATCCGTCGGCTGGCCTGCTGGAACACGATTCGTGACAGATACCTGTCGAAAGACCGCAAGGTGGAATACACCTACTCTTATACCATCAAGAGCTTCACCACCAACGATGAACTGCTTGACATGTACGCCAAGCGTCCCGACGCGTTCAACGAACCGGAGCTGCTGAAGGTGAGCACGCTCATGCAGACCGATGCGGAAAGAATCGGAGTCTATCAGACCATCTTGAAATACTTCCCCGATTCTGAAACGGCGAAGAACAACCTGGCCGTGCTCTACCTGCGCACCGGCAACGAGGAAGCCGCACGCAGCCTGCTCCGCCAGCTGCCCGGACGCTATCCCGACATCGAAGGCAAACAGTTAGAAGTGGAGGGCGAGGAATGATGAAGAAAGCGTTTGCATACCTGCTGTCCGCACTGGCCGTGGGGCTGGTGCTTACCTCCTGCATCCGCGACGAGATAGCGGAGTGTCCGCCCATGCGCATCACGCTGGCGGTGAAAGACAAGAACTATTTCAACATTGATGATGTGGTAGCAAAAGGGCTGATTGATAAGAAAGACGAAAATCTGCCATTTCGCGAGTATGTCTCTACCTTATATTATATCGTGCGCGACCAGCAGGGCAACATCGTGGCGGAGCGTGCCACCTACGAGGTGACGGGCGATGCCAAGGAGGGGGTGATAGATATGCCGATTGATCTGCCCTACGGCAAATACCGCATCACGGTATGGGGAAACCTGAAAAGCGAGGAACCGTTAGGCGATGATCTCATTTCCGCCGAGCTGGAGCACGCCGACGCAGCGAGCCGGGATGTCTATCTGGCGGATGCAGAGGTGAAATACGCCTTGGGGGCGGAGCATCATACCGTGGAGCTGGAGCGCACCAAAGGTCGCCTTATCATCGTGGCTGAGAACCTGCCGGACTACATCGACCTCTCCGATAAAACGGTATGCGACGTGTACAGCTTCGTAGCCACCGGTCTCAAATACGACCGCCTGACGGATCTGACCAGCCGCACCCATTGGACGGAAAAGGGCGGTATCACCACTCATACGCTAACCGGCCCCTCGAAAGGCTTCGAGCAATCCACGCTCAAGGTGGCGTTTCACGATGCCGACAATGCACCGGCTTCGCCCATGGCGCGTGCCAACAGCAGCCTGCTGCCGGAGGATATCCGCATCACGATGGGACGAAACGAGATCACGGTGGTGAAGTATATCTATGTGAAGGATGGCGGGTCTGAACCTGATCCGGACCCTGATCCTGATCCCGATCCAGACCCTGATCCTGATCCAGACCCTGATCCTGATCCCGAACCAGAGCCGGGTGGTAAGTTCTACATTTACGTACTGGTGAACGACAACTGGGAAATGGTTCACAAAATGGAAATCGACTAAGAAACAAGTGATTATTAACAATAAGTTTAATTTTAATTGAATCAACATGAAGAAAAGAAGTCTTTTTGTGGCTGCTTACCTTGCAATGGGTGCAGCGGTAATGTTCACGTCATGTAGCAATGATGATGACATTATGAATGGAGGCATCGAACAAGGTGTAGAAGATGCTCAGGTTTTAACTTTGCAGATTGCAAGTAGCGGTGACGGTTTATCTACTCGTGCAGGTCGTCCGCTGTTAAGCTCTGCTGCTGCCCAGCAAATTCGCCAAGTTGCTCTTTATTTTGTGGCAACCGATGGTGCTAATAAAGGCAAAATAATGCTGAAAAAGTGGGTTGATTGGAACACTGCTGTTCCTTATGAAGATGGAATGCAGTTGGAAATTTCTTTAAAGAGCGAAGCTAAACAGAAGTTGTCTGATGGTTCTTACACTGTTTATGCCGTTGGTTATTCTGGTATGTCAAATGAAGGAACTGACTATACATTTACACCAACAGCGATGTTTAATGACAATGGTAATCAAGTTCAAGCAGGAGATAATTGGAGTGAATTCAAAGCAACTTTGAATGATGGTGTCAAGTTTGCAGAAGAAGTTTTCGCAGGAGAACTGGATTTAACAGTTGAAGACAATGTGTTCAATTTAACTGCTAATGGTAAGAAACAGGCCATTGTTCTTCATCGTCAGGTAGCTGGAGCAACAGGGTATTTCGACAATGTACCGGTGTCTGTTGACGGAAAGAATTCTCGTTATGTACGTTTAGTAGCTTCTGCAAAGAACAATACTGCTAAGTTCGAAAAATTCAACTCAGCCTTTACGCATTCTCCGGCTACTACTGCTCAATATATTGTAAATGGATCAGATGCTATTGCAACCGATAAGGCTGATGCAAAATTTGCAAATGGTACGGCTGCTTATGTTGTTTATCAAATCGACTTGGGCGATTGGTTCAGTGTTGATCCTAACTATACAGGAAAAGGTTACAAAGGTTGGGACTACAATAAAGACGGATTCCTTGGCTCTGCTGACGTAGAGAAATATATTGAAGATAAGGGAATTTCAAAGGACGAATTGAAAGACTATAGCTATTCAGCTATTTGGAGAAATCCGAATAAATCAAAGGGTCAATCTGTATATAGAGGAACTGTTTTCGGTGCAGAATTTGTTGTACCTATTGAATATACAGCAGGTCAGAATACTTTGCAGTTGCAAGTAACAGATGCTGATGGTAATGTATTGAAATATTGGAATATCAATGTGGCTAATGATCAATTGCATGAGCAGAAAGAAAATCAAGGTGCTGCATATGACGGCGAGAAGTTCGACTTATCAGCAAGTATTTTCAATATTTACCGTAACCACATGTATAGTGTTGGTATGAAGGCTGATAATACCACTCCTGAAAATCCGGATCCCAATCCGACAGATCCAGATCCTGAAAAGCCAGTAGATCCAGAAAATCCTGACAAAGAAGATCCAGAAGATTTGTCTAAGGGTCAAGACCTGATTATCCAGGTAAATGACAACTGGGAGGTTATCCACAGAATGGAAGTGGATTAATCTAATCCCTCACATGCGACCTCATTTATGAACCCTGTTTCATAAATCCAATATAATCCGGAAGTTTCCAAGGGCCGAGCCCCCGGAGGCCTCCGGATTATTTGCATACTGCGAACGCACAATCATATTTTTATTATTCATCCCAAAAACAACAATCACCATGAGTATCTTCCTGAAACCCGTGCAGCGCCGCAACTTCATTGAAGAACAAATGGTCATCTGCTCAACTTTCGTCAGTGAGTTGGGCAACTCTGAAATGTGAGTCGTAAGACTCCCGACACTGTTCAGGCAACCTGGCTAAAGCCGTCGCCCCGAACAAAAAAAAGAAATCGCTCTTTGACATCTTGGAACATGACGGAAAACAATCTTTGCAAGGAGGAAAAACATAGCAATCCCCGGCAAAACTGCCCGCCGCAGCAAAGAATAACACCCTACCGCGCTGTATTCTCGGATTTTAGCCGTATCTTTGTCCTTGAAAACCAAAAGAAAGGAGCAAGCTATGGCAAGACCCATCAAAGAAACCCCGATACTTTACGGGGAAGATGCCCGGAAGTTTATGGAGCGGATGAAAAATCCACGTAAGGAAACTCCGGAGAAAAAGAAACAGAGATTAAAGTGTTATGAACTCGCAAAGCGTATGTTAAAAGTTTGATCTTATGGACTTAAATGTATTTGAGGAATTATCCCAAAAATATGAAATACGCAAATTGCAAAAAGGGGAAACAGTAAAATCGTTCGATTGCGGTGATGCCGACTTGAACGATTTTATTTTGAACGAAGCACCGCATTACCGCAAATCGTTATTGGCGGTCACTTACGTGATTATTCCCAGAGAAGCAGCAAACGCAGACCATATTGTCGCCTTTTTCAGTCTGTCGAACGATACGGTATCAATTACCAATTTCACAAACAAGACTGAATTTAATCGCTTTCGAAAACATCGTTTCGTAAACGAAAAACGATTGAAAACTTACCCGGCGGTAAAGGTTGGAAGGTTAGGAATTGACAAAACCGTGCAGGGAAAAGGATTTGGTTCATTTCTTTTAGAATTCATAAAGACCTATTTTCTGGACGAAAATAAAACAGGCTGTCGCTTCATAACCATAGATGCCTACTCGGATGTCGTATCATTCTATCTGAAAAATGAATTTACGCCTTTGACGGCTGACGATATTGATGCGCCAACCCGTTTGCTTTATTTCGATTTAGCTGACATTTGTGATGATTTTGGTGAATAGCCCCCTCCCCACATAAGATACATAGAGAGAAGTTTTCCGTTCCCCTCGTTGCGTCCAAAGAATGACGCAGCGAGGGGAACGGTTCGTTTATACCCGTACCGTTCCAAGGATGGCTTGAAGAAGAGACAATACATAGGATTGACAACAAATATAAAAACGATATAAATATAAAAAGTAAAATAAACAACAATGAAAAGATTCAAACTAAAGGCAATGGCCTTGTCGCTAATGCTGGCAATTGGAATGAATGCCCAGGCGAGAGAAACAAAGGTAGATAATCCACGCTTCCCCCGCAAAGCGTTGGTTGCGCCCGATTGTATGATCAACACGATGATAAATGTCGTGGATGTGGCTTCGGGTGCGAATGAGATGAACAACCTCTTGGATGAGAATCTGGACAATTACGCTACTTTGGCGGGATTGGCAAGTGTCGGAGTGCTCTCGGAACCTGTTGTCAGTGTAAAAGACTTGAAGCATACCTATCCGGCAGGAACGGTAGCTGGATTTTGTATCCAAAGCGAGGCAGGCAGTAATTTGCTTTCGTTAGAAGTCTTGAATAATGTATCTATCATCTTATACAAGGATGGAACGATACAAGAAACCCTACCTGTAGAGCAGGTTTCCGGTGGTGTGCTCTCGCTTGGCCTGATACAGGTTGCCAACAACGATGCGAACACCAACTTGACCGTCACTTCTACCAAGGAGTTTGATGAAATCGGCTTGTTGATGAACGGTGTGACTGTAGATGCCCTTAGTGCCACAAAGGTGAAGTATGCCTTTGTGGGGGATGAAAGGAAGATGCAATTATCAAAAGAAAATATACCAGGGATTACTGCTGATGGTGGTGATAATCCTAATAATTTAATTGATGGAGAAGAAGATACTGCTACTGATTTTGGAGGACTTGTATCAATAGGAAGTTGCCATATTACTCTTTCATGGAATGAAACCCATCAGTTTTCAAAAGGTACAAGAATTGGTTTTAAATTTAAGAGTGCTAAACTTTTAGGTTTAGATTTGGCAGGAAAAATTAGAATTATATTAACAGATGCAAGCGGATCATCCCAAGAGACAATCGTTAATGCTACACTGTTAGATCTAGGCTTAATTGGAGAGAAAACGTATGATGTGTCAATCCAAGCAAATCAACCTTTTGTAAAAGCTGAACTTATTGTTAATGCGACATTGGGAGTCCTCGAAAAATGGTATTTCTACTACGGCTACATCGAAGAAGAGCCCGAGGTGACTCACCACCACGATCTGAACCTCAGCATGAACCCGGTGATTTGCCCGGAAGAGACGGAATATCAACTCCAGCCCTCTGACGGAAGCGTCACTTGGACATTGCAAAGCCAACCTACGGAAGATAACTCCGTACAGGTTTCCGCTGACGGCAAAGTAACCAATATGGCAGCCGGTGTGATGGGCGAATATGTTTTCAAAGCTACGGCGAAAGACGGATGTTCTGGAACCGTTACCCTTACCAAAGGTATTCAACAGTCTGTCAATCCGGAATGCAACAAGCCGATAGCGGACGAAATGGAACTTGCCGACAACATTCACGGTTCCAGCGGCTCGTTGATAAGCATCTCTGATTTGAAAAATTCGGAAAATATCATTGACCAAGATATGAGCACCTATGCCGAATACATTGGCGGGTTATCATTGGCCAACAACGTGCAAATCATCGGCGTGAAAAAGAAAACAGCCGAACCGATGTGGACAGGTGGAGCAAACGGCAAGCGAGTAGGTTTTGTGGTGGAAATGAACAGTGGCGTGTTGGGACTCAATGCTTTGCAGTTCTATAAAATCCGTTTGTACAACAACAAAACTCAATCATATGTGCACGATGCAGTGGTTAGCCACTGGAACACCATCTCTGCCGGGCTGATTGGCAACAATCAGGTGCAGAAGGTACGCCTTAGTGTAGAAGTGCCTGCCGGAACAGAGTTCGATGAAATCACGTTATGGAAATTAGGTGTGTTGGGCTTGCAGCTCAATACTCTGCGCATTTATGGAGCTTTTATGAACGATGCCGGTAGTGATTGCTATACCGATGATCCGCTTGGATGTGGCAGTACGATTATCTCTGCACAGACCACCGGAGCCTCTATCAATTACGACGAAACTGGCTTCAACGGACTCGTAGGAGCAGCTGCTTTTATTAAAGATTTGCAGAATCTGATTGATGACAATCGGGAAACTTACACCTATTCGGATGGTATCAAGGTGGGAGCAACCGTGAAATATGCCGTCAAGTTGGGCCGTACGTTCGGTAAGAACCAGCAGATTGGCATCATTATGGACAAAGAAACCTATCTCGCCAATTTGGACGTAATCAATAGTTGGACAATGAAAACCTATTACCGAGGCACAGAGACCGGTGACGAAAAGAAAGGCTGGAACGTGCTTGGATTAGATGCCATAGGCTACGGCGATAAGATTTATCTATTGCTGAACCCCACAAAATCTTTTGACGAGGTAAGGATACAAACCGGTACACTGGTGGAAGCTTTAAGCGGTCTTAAACTTTACGGTCTGTTTGTCCGTAATGATGCTGACGGCGACGGTATACCGGATTGCGAAGATGAGAACAGTTGTGGCCCCGAAGAACCCCAACAACCCGAAGAGCCGGGCGACATTAAATTCACGCTCTCTGCCGACCATCTTTGCCAGCAGAGTGACCTGATTGTCACCATCAAAGGCACAGCCGGTGCGGTTTACAAGATTTCATGTCCTGAGCAAGGCATCAACGATGTAGCGGTAACAGTGCAGGTGAATGATGAAGGCTCTTGGAGTGGCGCAATGCCGAATGTGGCTTGTGAAGCAACCCTGACCGTTACGACACAAGACGGCGCAAAGAGTGCAACGAAGAAGTTCTCCGTGCATCCGCTTCAAACGAAATGGAATGGCAGTGAAAACACCGATTGGAACAACTGGGACAACTGGACGAACGGTTCGCCGATAGGCTGTTCGAATGTCATCATTCCGGCTGGCTGTACGCACTATCCGGTTTTGACAGCTGCATCGGAGAACTTGTGTAGCCATATCCATTTCGAAATGGGTACCGAGGTGGTGAACACCCACTTCCTGACATACGAGCGGGCTTCTGTCGATATGACGCTCAACGAGGCTGACCGCTACTATACGCTTTCTGCCCCCTTGCATGGCATGGTAACGGGCGATATGTTCATCCCGGCAGATGGAAACCCTGACGTATTTGTCGAGGCAAATGAAATGAACGCTCCCCAGAACCGTTTCAACCCGCGCATCTATCAACGCTTGTGGGCATCCAATGCAAAAGGTCAGCCCATAACAGGCAGTCAGATAGAGGTAGCTCCTGATGAGACCCGCTGGACACCGCCGTTCAACGCCTTGGCGGAAAAGTATGAGCCGGGCAAAGGTTTCTCGATGAAGGCAGTAAGAAATGCGGCAGAAGGAGATCTTACCTTCCGTTTCCCGAAAACTCATACGGAATATGAATATGTGACGGATCAAAACCAGCCGACCGGCATTAAGGAGAACATCAGCCGCGATAACGTTGGCCGCTTCATCTATGAGAAAGGTGATGGTGCAGTGGTATTCCCCTTTACCGTTACGCTTTCCAACAAAGATGCAGGAACCACTTTCTTGGCAGGAAATCCCTTTATGGCGCATATTGATGTTGCGGAATTCATGGCTGAAAACAATTTCACCTCTGTCAAAGTGTACGATGGAAACAACGCCAACTCGCTGATATTGGTTGATGGCGAACTGGTCAGCAACGGAGCGGACTATACGCACATCGCCCCGATGCAATCAGTCTTCGTGACAGTGGCTAATGATGCCCAGACTTTGAATGTCACTTACACAGCTGATATGCTGGCTTCGGCTCCGGGCTCTTTGCTGAAGAGTCATCGGATGGCAGCCGAAAACCATTCGGACTTGAGCCTGAGCGCCACTGCCGGCAAGCACGTTGCGAACACCTTGGTACGCCTCTCTGCGGCAGCTTCGAAAGCCTACGTTCCGGGCGAGGATGCCGAACTGCTGGTCGACAACGAGGTGCGCCCCACCATCGCCCTGTTCAGTGTGGCTGGCGGCAAATCGCTCGACATCCAACAGTTGGATGGGGCAGATAGAATCCCCTTGGGCTTCTACCTGCAAACGCCGGACACGGTTTCCCTGACCATACGGAAAAGCGGAAACGGAGAATGGGACGGATGGTATCTTTCGGATATCCAGCTTCAGAAGAACTACCCGCTGGAAACTGCCGAGACGGTGATTCCGCTGGGTGTGCTCAGCACGAATGTAGGCCGCTTCTTCCTCGTAAAGGGCAATCCTACGGCTAACGAGTCCATCGCGAATGGCGACATCCGGTGCTACTGCTACCGTGAGGGAACCGACCGCATCGTGGTCCGCTCGACAAACGCTCCGATGAAACGTTGCGAAATCTACTCGGCCAGCGGTACACTTGTGGACCGTGCCAACGGCGAGAGCACAGAATACCGCCTCCGCCCGACCTCCGGTGTGAACATCATCAAGGTATATCCGGAAGGAAAAGAACCCCAGGTATTCAAAGTGTCGTGCTACTAAACACGAGGCAGAAGAACAGATGTAGAATGAAACATAAAAAACAAGAATATGAATCTTAAATTATCGAACACAATCAAGGGAATGCTTCTCTTCCTGGCCTGCCTGGCAACTGCCGGCTGCGGGCAGGAAGAGATGCCCACTCCCGACACGCCCGACGACAGCATGCCGCAGGTGGTTCTCACCTTTAGTGCTTCGCCGGGCTTGACCACCCGTACCCAGCTACCGGGTCCGGAATATCTGCAACACGTTGAAAAAATGCACCTCTACATTTTCAATGGTAAGGATGACAATGCTCCTTGCGTAGCCCATGAAGAAGTAGATTGGGAGGATGTTAAAGCTCCTGACGGAAAGCATGAAGTATCTAAAAACCACAAGGTGCAATATGACGATTTTGAAGTGGGACAACCCTATACTTTCATTGCCGTTGGTTTGGACAACTGTTCCGGTGCTACTTATGGTCTGCCCGGTGCGGTGACAGTAGGCACTACATTAAAAGAAGCCAAGGCTGTACTTGCTTCAGGTAAGACACGTAACGACATCGCCGTATCCGAACTTTTCGGCGGTTCATTAGAGCTCACTCCCGTGGCAGCCGGACAGATAACAGGAACTATCAAATTAGACCGCCGTGTAGCAGGTGTGTTCGGCTATTTCAAGAACATTCCTACGACAGTGGATGATCAAAAGGTAGCTTCACTGCGGATAGAACTCTACAAGCCACAAAACAAGAGTATCTGGCTTACTGCCAAACCCACAAAGGAAAAAGATGTCATCATGGAGCCTATTGCAAATACCGATGACAATAAGATTCTTGTAGAGATTCCGCTGACACCTGAAAATACGATTAAAGATAAGGTCATATCCAAAGGCTCGTATGTGCTTCCTATGAAGGCTCCTACTACTGAGGATTGTACTCTTCTGGTGACTTTGGCTGATGCAAATGGAGTCGTTTTGCAAAGCAGAAAGGTAAAATACAAACTGGACGATACGATTAGCGACACTTCCGGTGGCACCGGTATCATCACCGTCACCAAAGACCTCTACCGCTTCGCTATCAATGCCAACTGGTTTTATCAGATCGGTTCGGAAACAGAGCCGGTGATATGGCCGGAGGAAGAAGAAGGCAATATTGTCATCACCGTAAACCCCGACTGGGATTGGAAAGGAGAATTGGAATGGGCAGATTAACAAATAGTAACAGATATATGCAATGGAATATGAAATATATCATTAGCTTGGCTATAGCCATATTGATGGTTGCCTGCGATAACGATTTGGTAGATAGGGAAATCAGTTTGCCTGACAAATCAGAAGAAACGGGTAATATTATCATCACACTACCGAAAAAAAATCAAACCGCAAGGACGAATGGTTCAATAAATTCAGAGAATCAACAAAGTCACAACGTTCTTCATGGAACTGTAACTGTAGATAAAGGATGTATTCTTATATTCTCAAATGCGCAAAAAGACAGAAATGGTGATTTTACGTTCGAGAAAAAGATAGATGTGGATTTCAGAGAAAAAGAATTTCCTCAAGGTTCACATTTTAATGGTGGAAGTGATGAAGATAATACACGTATGACCGCAACGGCTACGTTTAAGCCGGATGCGGATAAATATTATATGATTTATGCTTTCGCCTACAATTCCAAAGGGGTAACTCCAGAATTCGATTTGGGTACACTTGATAATCCCAAGCGCGTGCAAAAAAATGATGACAACGACATGAATGGAGACATACTGGCATCTATTTCGATAAAACGTCCCGATGGATATGTAAACAACGAATCCACAATGGAAATTTATGGAGGATGGATTAAAGAGTGTTCAAATAAACCATATCCGGAAGCTGGAAATGTACCTACCGGTCCGGTATTAAACGTATCATCAGCAAAAATTTTCAATTATGGAGGTTCATTATCTCGTCAGACAGGGCGTTTAGATATTACTTTGTCTGATGTACCTCTTACAGTAAGAAAAGCGACTCTGATTGTAAAAGAATATCAATCCAAAATTCCTATCAATATGGAACATTTTACGAATATACAAGGGTTGAATTATTTTCGCAATCCTTATACTGCCGAAGAGAAAAGGATAACAACTATTGAACCAGCTGATGGGAAATTGGAATTCAGTGCCGATATGTTTCCGCTTGACCCTTCTCACATCTTTATTGAAATAGAGGATGAAGCTGGGACGAAAAAACACCAGATTCGGGTGAAAGATAAAGTAGAAGATCTCCAATTCATCGGAGTCAGTGTATATATAGCCAAAGACAACCGTGTCACCATATTTCCTAATTATTGGCTCTTACTAAATACTCAATATGCAAACTTGGTGAAGGATGACAACTGGACAATTGAGTTTGGCTGGGGTGCCGATTATAACTCGAATGTACCGTTAATACCTTCCTCATTATCGTTAAATTAAGATATTACAACATGAAAAGAATAAGATTTTATTATAGTGGATTACTGACGCTGGCATTGCTGTTATGCTGCGTTTCTTGTTCTGAAGACAGACTGGAGTCTGTTGCCAAGGATAAAGAAACATTGACAGTTACTTTTGATATTGCCGGAATAGAAGGAATTACTCCAATAACTCGTTCGGGCGATTACGGAGATAAGATGAATGATTATATCAAAAAATTATACATCTTCACAGACACAAAACTTACCTCCAGCAGCCGGGCTAATGAAAGCAGTCCTTTTGAAAACTATAAACTGTCTGAAGTTAAAAATATTACGGAGTCAAGATTTACATTGGATTTGTCAGATAAGTATAACTATGCGTTTGTATTTATAGCTTATGAGGACGATTACGAAAATGAAGGAATGGTGTATGATAAGTCAAACGATGCTGCTTTAATCGAAGGGCAAAAAGGTTATAGTTACAAAAATTGTTATATCAAAGCAGTATCTGAAATTCAAACAGATTGGGATTTAGGTTATCCTGTGTATGAAAAGAAACAATCAGCTCATCAGCCTTTCATGATTTATGGAGCGGGTTTTTCTCTGCCTGGTTTCAATGAAACAGGGTACATTCACGAAACAGTCATTTTGAAGAGACAAATGGGTGCTGTTACCTTCAAGACTTCAACAAATGAAACCATAAATGAGAATGTAACCTGCAAGGTTTTAACGGATTATTATAGGCTATATCTGTCGCAAATACTTGAAGCCAGCCAATCGGGAACAAGAAATCATACCAACGACTATTTTGGAAGTCAATTTACTCCCATGATATATTGTGAATTTCCAAATGGGGACACTGATACACCGGGTGAATATACATTCTACCTGCCTTGTACCACAACCCGGTTAGAAATAGATGCCAATCATCTGGATGAGCAAGCGAATTATACGAAAGATGGAGGGCAGTTTGCAACTTTAGCAGATTTACAAACATCCATTTCATGGGGAAGTAACAAGTATGCCTCCACTACTCGGTTTCCTATATTCCCAAACAGGAGAACAATTCTAACTGTCAATAAAGACGGTAATCTTGAAAGCGTACATTTCACGACTATAGATGGAAACAACGATAAAATAGACGTGGAAGACGATTGGAACGGAATTAATTAACGACCAACAAGAAAATAATCAGCAAAAAATGAAGAAGAATACATTTATAATAACTGCTTTGCTTATCGGTGGATTATGTCTGACAGGTTGCGAAAATGAAGATATTACCGGGTTGGGCAATATTGAAGGAGCCGGAACAGAGATACCCGAAGGCTATGGTTTAGTAAACTTTCCAACTGATGGAATGCAGACAAGAGCAGCTGCAAATGGACAACGTGCCATTGCGTATGTTGACCTTTTGCTTTATGAAAAACAAGCAGACGAAACTTTTAAATTATATAAAAAAGAAAATAAATACACCGAAAGCAGTGTGGGGGGAGGTTCTACATGGCCTTTAAGTATAGCACCGGAAACCCTGCCTGTCGGGAAAACTTATAAAGCCGTTTTCTTGGGCAATGTCAATGACAACTACTCCAATGGAGCTGTCGCACTGGAAGGTGTGTCTGGTAATGCCGCTTTTGAAGAGGCATTGATAAAGAAACTCGAAAACAAGGAATTTTCCGAAAGCAACATACCGTACATATTTGTGAAGGAATTTACAGTACAAGCAGGAGAAAATAAGGTTCCTGTAATGTTGAAACGGATTGTATCACGCCACATCATTGCCGGAGCAAGTGTTTCTGACCTTCCCAATGGCAGCAGCGACAAAACTTACACTGATGGCTATTATGAGGGTTTGTTGGCAGACGGGCAACCTTTGGGAAATCAAATATTCGGAAGCAACGAAGGTGCAGATGTGCCGAAAGAGCAAAAAAGCCTTTTATGGAATTGCTTTTTCAATCAGTTAATGCGTGATTTTATTTTCCCGACAGCCTACATGTTGAAAGAAAATGGTATTTGGAACAATCAGACAGCATTAGCCACATGGTGGACGGAAAACGAATCTGCTTTCTGGGATAATTACAGTACAAAATATCCCGACGGTTCAATATCGGTTTTGAAACAAGCTCTAAAAACAGCAGATGGTCTTTATGAATGGAAGCAAAACGATGCAAAGAGTGCAGCTTTATTGCAATTAGTATGTGACATGTTCGATAATAAAAATGCCTGTATAGACAAGATGTTAGCCCTTGTAAAGAAGAATAACATCCCGGAATTGAAAGGAAACAGTGCTTCCGGACAAACAGGCTCTTACAGTCTTGCAGTCACTTCGGTGGCAAAGCAGTTGCAACAAAACTTACCCTCATCAGTGTTGTTTCCGTGGGGAACGTCTGCTTCTGCAACAATTACATTGACTAAAGAACCATCGGCTTTGGATTTCAATTTGACAGTAAAGGAATGGAATGATAATATTCAGAAAAAAAAGATAGATCTGTCAGGTGGAGACAAAACCGAAAAAACACTGAATCTGCTATTATTAGGAGCTGCACAACCAAGCGCAGAAGATGTTTTCGGTTTTAGTTCTTTGTATAAGGAAACGGAAAATGACTTGACATTGCCTACAGATTTTCCTGGACAATCATTATCGGCAAATGTTTCTACTACATATCGGGTTACACCGAGTGTAATGCCTCAATGGGATGGAACATCAACCACGGACTCAGACAATTTAATTTATCTCAGTTATGGAAAGATTACAGAAATTCTGACAAATGATGGAGGAATAACATCTTTGAAGTATGAGGATTTGATAGAGAGCAAACAATATCCGACTGCTCTTACGCCTTTCAGATTTGCTATAATAAATGTCTATTACATTAAAAATGGTTATGATACTGCCTTCTCTCTTACGGCGAATACTGGATACGAATATGGTAAGATATCTCAAGATGAGACACAAGGTCAGTTCAATTTTAAGATGCCGATTCCTGCTTTTACAGGAAGCGCCGATACCAAATGGACATATAAGTCAAGTAAAAGTGTTTAATTTACATAAATCAACTCATAAAGAGGTAGAATACAAACAATAATGGCTAATTTTATGCATAAAAGACTTATAACACATTTGTTAAATTTCAACAGTTACTAACATGAAGAAGTTCTTTTCTATTGTAGCAACATTGTTTTGCTTGCTCGGAACAGTTCAGGCGGAAAATTTGTCTTTGACCAAACCTGAACAGATGACCCCGCTTGTCGGGAATCATTGTGTGATCAATCAGATTGATAAAGATTTGATTGAAGCATTTGGAAATACTTCGTCTTTGGGAAATCTGATAGACACCAATGTAGACAACTATGTCAGTCTCAGTGGACTGGCAGGTGTTGATGTTGCCTATCACCAGATTGTTTCCATTAAAGACATGGAGTATTATTACGGTGAGACAGATGCCGATAAAGAAATGAGTTTGGAAACCGGTTTCGTCTTGCAAAGCGTGTCTGACGGAACAAACCTTTTGACCGCTGATGTCTTAAAAATGTTTGTTATCGAGACTTACCTTGACGGAGTAAAGCAAGAAAGTTCAGTACAAGATAACGAACATAGCGGCTTGTTGGACTTAAATTTGATTACAGTGTCATCTGATGGAAAGACAAGGGCATCCATCCGTGCAACGAAACCGTTTAATGAAGTTCGTCTGGCTGTAGCCGGTGTGAATGTGGAAGCTTTCAAGCAACTGAAACTTTATTATGCTTATGTCGGTGAAAACGAAATGAAGCCTATTACTCAAACAGAGCATTATCTGAAAGCTTCTGTTCATGGTCATAAAACAGACGGGCTTGCCAGCGAATGGACAAGTGCCATGTGGAACTGGCCTAAGCAAAAGGAGAAACTGGTAGGTAAGAACTCTGAATCGGACGGTGTAGGCTTCGGTCTTGTCAGTGGTTTACTGACTGATCCTCATGTCACCATCAATGCCGGTGAAACTATCCCTGCCAATACGGAAATAGGCTTCATGGTGGAAAGCGGTTCGGTACTTGCCATCGAATTGTTTAACAATACAGTGTTAACGACTTATGATGAGAATGACAATGAATTGGAATCCAAAAAGATTATCTCTGTATTAGGATTGTCTGCTTTGGGCGGTGGAAAAAGTACGGTCAGCATGGTAACGACCAAACCTTGCCAGCAGATAAAAATACAGTTCGGCGGTTTGAACATCGATTTGGGTGGCACAAAAATTTTCTATGCCTACACTCGTAGCGCAGACGTAGATGTAAAGGGTGATTGTGATTTAGGATTAAGTGCAGATGTAGCAGTTTGCTCTCAAAACTCTTATCAGTTGAGTGGAGTAGATGGTATCAAATGGACAATTGTGAGCCAGCCCGATGGAGCAAATGCAACAGTGTCACCTGAAGGATTGGTGGAAAATATGACTGAACAAGGAGAATATATTATCCAAGCTCAAAAGGGAGATTGTACAGATCAGGTAATCATCAACAATCAGCCTACAGGCATCTCCTATGAATGTAACCGTCCGATAGTCGGTAATGGCGTAGAACCGTTTACACCCAAAGGCGGTGGATGCTTGTTGTGCATCTCACCGGACTTAGACCCTGATAAAGCGTTCAATGTTGTGGATGAAGATTTGACAAACTATATTGAATATACCAAAGGCTTGGATTTGTTGAGTAATACAAGCATTTATGGCGTACAAAGCCCGACCATTTATGAGGCTTCCGAAGAAAATCCCCGCCGTGTGGGTTTTGTTATGCAGGCAACTGACCAATTTTTGACTGCTGATTTATTGAAATTCTTTGTTATCAAAACCTATATGAATGGAGAATTGGTTGAATCATCACCTGTAGATGAGAATGATGCAATAGCTGCCAATTTGATTGGAGGGAAAGACAATCTGATGCGTTTTAGTTTTGTTGCCACCAAACCATTCAATCAGATTTCAATTTGGACTGCTGGTGTACTAAGTCTGAATTTGAGTAAAATCAAAATTTATTATGCTTTTGAAGAACCTGCAATCAGCTCATGTTTTGATCAGTTTTCGGCAAAGGCTTGCTTGACCATGCTGTCAGCTCAACAACACGGTGCAACTATCAGCTATAAAAATACAGGTTTTGGTGGAGTAGCAAATGTTGGAGCAACAATGCGTAATCTGTCTAATGTTACCGATGGTGATCTGAATACTTCTGCATACATAGGAAAAGTAGCTGGAATAGCTGCTAATACTACGCTGTCAGTAAAAACAAATCGTGTATTCGAACATGGATATCAAGCAGGCTTTGTGGTCAAAGAACAGACATTTGTCGGTAATGTTGATTTGTTGCGTGGTTTACGAATCAAAACATATCTTAACGGAGTAGAGACAGGTGATGAGAATATTGTACCAGAAGTATTGTCTTTGGATTTGATTGGTGGAGCTGGTAAATCATTGGTCACTGTAAGTCCGACAAAACCGTTTGATGAAATCCAATTGGATATGGGAGGTTTAGTAGACGCACTCGTCGAGTTGAATGTCTTTGGAGCGTTTGTTCAATCTGATACGGATGGAGACGGGACTCCTGATTGTTTGGATAAAAAGCCATGTGGTACTCAGCTCGTGATAAACAACGCTATTGTTCCATGTGGTGAAACTCACGCAGAAATCATCATAAGTGGCCATGATCCAGAAGCTGTCTATACGTTGTTTGATGGACAAAATGAATACGACTTTGTTAATGGTACTGCTTCATTTGATATAAAACCAGGGCATTACAACTGTACCATTCGTGAAAATGGAAGAGATATTTATGAAAACCTGATGATAGACGTGCACCCTGATTATACAGAATGGACTGGAAAAGTTTCTTCTGATTGGATGAATTGGAGCAATTGGACTAATGGTGTTCCCGGTGAATGTACAAATGTACTGATTCCATCTGTTGATTCATTGAAAGCAACGAATGGAACCGTACGTTATCCTATATTAGAAGCAGGTAAGGGCATATATGAATGTAACAACATTTATCTTAAACAAGGGGCAGAGCTTGTACGCCAGGATCTCTTGACTTATAATACTGCATGGGTTGCATTGAATTTAGTACCGGAAGTTTACAACATGGTAAGTGTGCCTTTAAAAGAGGTAGCATCTGGAGATTTCTTTACTTATAAAAGTAGTGGAGATAATGAGGATTTGATACAAGACCATAAAAATCCATTAAAGGGAGATGATCTCATCGGTAATGTCAATCGCCTACAGCCTTTGATGACTCTTACTACATGGAATACTTCTCAATGGGTACAACGAAAAGGTGTTCTTGATTATAAGTTTTCTTTGGGTGAGGGTGCTTCCATATTACCGGAAAAACATCAATACGTCAATAAAAACAGTGAACTTGAAGTTATTTTGGGAAAGAGAGATACTGTTTACAACCGAGTAACAACAGGAGGTTCTATCATGCCTATAATGACCAAAATTGTCCGAGATAAAGTAAAAATTGGAAAATTTGCATATGAATCAGATACTATAGTGTCCATCAATGGCATGGAAGGACAGAATTATTATGTTGTTGGTAATCCTTTTGCTTGTTCTCTGGATATTGAGGCATTCTTGAACAATAAGCATAATGCATCAATATTAGAACCATTCATTCGAGTTAATGATGATATTGAAAAAAATCCAAATGCTGAATACGAATTGTCATCTACTCTTACAACAGGGAAAGTAGGCCCAGCTAAGTCATTCTTTGTAAAAACTCAATTGCCAGCCCAAAAACTTACAATTGAATTTACAAAGGACATGATGGTTCATGGCGACTACGCAACCGACAAGCAATCCGCTCCGCAGACCAAGTTAAAGACAAGCGGAAACACCGGCATCAGCCTTTCCAACATCAAGGCTTACGCCAAGGACGGCGAGGCTGTCATCTCGGCAAGCGAAACCATCAAGAGTGTGCAGATTGTTACTGCCGCAGGCCAAGTGTTGGCAAGCAAGCAGCCGAACAGCATGGAGGTACGCATGCCTCTGGGTCAGGGTATGAATATCGTTAAGGTCCAGACCGAAAACAATGTGCAGATAATCAAGTTGATAAACAATTAATGAACCAAGGTGGCCAAGGCGAAGTGGGCACAGGAGACTGTTCCGACTGCTTTGGCCGCTTTTTTTTAATATCGAAAACATAACAAGATGAAGAACAAGCGAGTATGGACAGCCGGTCTTTTCGCGCTGATATTAGCCACAGGCTGTGACAACAGCAGTGAGATTGTCGAGGGACAGGAGCCGGATAAAGGGCCGGTGCAGGAGTTCACCCTTATGGTGGAAAGCAACGGTGAATCGTATCTTGACGACAAAGCGGCGCAGGCACGGCAATCGGCAACAAGCGCCACTCCCAAACAAGCCATTGACAAGGTGGCTCTGGTCATCGTGCGCAATGACGAATCGGCAGAGGTGGTGTACCACACGACCCTGGAGGGATGGAACGACACGCAAAACATCGTGAGCCGCCCTTATGATGACGGTTCAATGCAGGGACGCAAGGTTGTTGTCACCCTGAAAGAAGAACACCTGCTGGAGGATGGCAAAGAATATCTGGTTTACGCCATAGGATACCAAAGCGGCACATACGGTGGATATGTCCCCTTCAAGGATGTGGAAGTCGGGAAACCGCTCACGCACACAGAAACCGTTACCGTGCCGGACGGGGGACGCGCGGATGAAATCTTTGCCGGAAGCCGGATCTTGCATGTGAAGAACGGCGAGATAACGACCGCAGAAAATTCTCCGGCCGGACAGCCGGACGAAACGGTTGTCTTGCGCCGGCAAGTAGCGGGTACGTTCGGGTACTTCACCCGTATCCCGACGGAAATAAACGGTACGAAGGTAGCCGGCTTGCGTCTGGTTTCGACCCGCAGGAACGGGAGGGTTATCCTGGGCGGTTTCCGCTCGAATGAAAACCCCGAAGACTTCAACCTGAAAAACGTGGCAAACGGCATGGCTCCCGATACGGAGTATGATGCACGTCTCTTCGGATCGACTGAAGACGATGCTTTCGTGGTCTATGAAGTGAAGCTGAAAAACTGGTTTCCCGGCAATGCAGAGAATCCAGGACTGCCCCTGGACATGAATTCCGACGGCTATCTGGACGGGAAAGACACGAACTGGCAAGTGGATGGGGAAAAATATCCCGACAGTTCCATCAAGTTGCGGAAAGGTTCGGTATTCGGTGATTGCTTTTGGGTAGCTTCTGCCACTGACCAAAACAATGTGGCAAGCGGTGTTCCTACCCTTCAGATGCAGCTGCTGGACGAGAAAGGCCAAGTATTGAAGCACTGGAACGTGTCGCTGCAAGAGAAAGCGGCCCTGCAAGCTATGCGTACCGTCGTCACGCTGGACGGGAACGGACAGACGGTCCTCTCCACCGAAACCACTCCCGAAACGGAACACCGTTTCAGCATCGTGCGCAACCGCCTTTATGCGATGGGTACGAAATCACGCAGCCAAAGCCATAACGGGGATGAACCCATTGACCTGTCGAAAGCCGACAAACTTGTGGTGGACGTCGAAAACGACTGGGAAAGCTGGGACACGATAGTTATCAGGGAAAAATGACAACGGCATTTTTGGCAAAAAAGTATTATTGACTTGTTTAATTTAAATATGACAATACACATACGATATAAAATCCTATTGGGTTACTTCGTATTAATGGCAGTCATCATCAGCATGGCTGCCATTCTTTTCCATGAACGGAAACGGGTGTGTGAAATCGAGTCGGAAGTGACCACCATTCATCAGGTCCGGCGTGATATCAGTGCCGTACACCATCAAATTACCATTCTTGCCTCTTACGGTGAGTCTGTTATCGGATGGGATGAAGAAGATTCCCGCAAATATCGGGAACGGCGGTTAAAGGTGGACTCTCTGTTGGAACAGATGAAAAGGAACTGCATCGCTTTTGTTAACCCCATGCAACTCGACACGCTCCGCGCTTTATTGAAAAATAAGGAAGAACATCTTTACGGAATCATGCAGGCTGTCAGCGCACAAGATAAAGCCGACAGTCTGTTGCAGAATCATCTGCCAGCCGTGGCAGAACAGGCAATCCGGAACCACACCGTCACCCGCAAGAAAAAAGGCATTGCCGGGTGGTTCGGAAAGAAAGAGACCATACAGGTTCCCCAAGATCCGGGGTCGCTCCGTTCGCTGAACATACAGCTGATCTCCATGCTTGAAGAACGGGAGGACGCGATTGATACCTATACCGACAGACTGCGGCACCGCAATCGGGAATTGAACCGGAAATTGTACACCTTGATTACAACGCTGGACAATCAGGCGGAAACCGTATTCCGAAACAGGGAACATCATCTGAAAGAGGCATACGAGCTTTCCACACAGGTTATCACCGGTCTGGTCATAACGGCCATTCTCCTGTTGATCATATCCTACTGGATCATCCAGCGGGATGCGTATGCCAAGGAGGAAAGCCGGAAACGATTGGAAGAAACGATAAGACAGAATGCCGCATTGCTGGATATGCGCAAGAATATCATCCTCACCTTGTCGCACGATATCCGAGCCCCTTTGAACATCATCAGCGGCAACACCGAATTGGCGATGGACACACGGGAGAAGAAACGGCGGAACATTTATCTGAACAATATCGGAATCGTTTGCCGCCATGTGGTACACCTTCTCAACAACCTGCTGGACGTGTACCACCTGAACGAGGCGAGAGAGATACGCAACGATGTCCCGTTCAACCTTCATGGATTGCTGGAACGTACCGCTTCGGGATTCTCGCACGTGGTCAATAACAAGGGTATCCTGTTCGACAGCGATTTCAAGAATACGGAGGTCAGGCTTTATGGGGATGCGGACCGCATAGAACAGATCATAGACAACCTGCTTGCCAATGCCGTCAAGTTTACCGAGTCCGGTACGATCAGCTTCCATGTCCGTTATCACGACGGGAACCTGATTCTGGAAATAAAGGATACCGGTATAGGCATGAGCGAGGAGACGCTTTCACGCATCTTCCGCCCGTTTGAGCGTCAGACCTCCGCCGCCAATGCCGACGGTTATGGTCTGGGGCTGTCCATCACGCAAGGGCTCGTGAACCTGCTTGACGGGACTATCGAGGTGACAAGCTCCATTGACCGTGGAAGCACGTTCCGTGTAACCCTTCCGGTCCCGGAGACAAATGAGCCGGTGGAGAGCGAAAACCCGATACTGCCGCATTTCGAGTACCTTCCCCATAGCGTGCTGGTCATTGATGACGACAGTATGCTCAGGGATGTGATTAAGGAGATGCTGGAACGCAACGGTATAACATGCACGGTATGCTCCTCTGCCAGAGAGGTGGTCAAGGCCATGCGCTGCATGGATTATGACCTGCTCCTTTCCGACATCCAGATGCCCGGAACCAACGGCTTCTCCCTGCTTGCCCTTTTACGCAACTCAAACATCGGCAATTCGCGCACAATACCCGTTGTCGCCATGACAGCACGTGGCGACAAGGATAAAAAAGCCTATCTGGAAGCCGGATTTGCGGACTGCATCTACAAGCCGTTTTTTTCCCCAGAGCTGCTAAGCCTGCTCTCGACCGTAAAGAGATGCCGGGAGGATGAAAACCGGGGGATTGATTTCAGCACGATGCTGGCCGAGGTCAACGACAAGGTAAAGCTGCTATGCTCCTTCATCGAACAGTCGAGACAGGACGCGGAGGAACTCGCTTCGGCAATGAACAACGCAGACCGAAAGAAATTGCGTGAGACCGTACACCGTATGCAGCCGATGTGGGAACTGTTGCAGATGGAAGAGACCTTGTCCGCCTATCGGGTCTTGCTGAAAGACAAAATCGCGGGCGATGATGCCGTACGGGAGCATACACACCAAATAATAGAATGTACCGCCATGCTGATAGCTGAAGCGGAGAACGAAATAAAAAAACTGACAAATGAAACGGAAAATACTGATAGTTGAGGACAATATTGGCTTGTCGCAGATGCAGAAGGACTGGTTTGCGCAGGCGGGTTATGATGCGGTGACGGCCATGAACGAGCCGGTAGCCCGTTCGTTGATACGTAAGACCGCATTCGATTTGATACTTTCGGATGTACGTCTTCCGGAAGGGGACGGAATATCCCTCTTGGAATGGCTCCGCAAGGAAAAGAAGGATATTCCCTTTATCATCACGACCGAATATGTATCGGTCCCGGATGTGGTGCGTACCATCAAATTGGGTGCGATAGACTACCTGCCCAAGCCGGTACGCAAGGAACACCTGCTGGAACTGGCAGAGGATGTATTCCGGCCCATGGTCACGGTACGGAAACAGGAGAAGGTGCTGTTTCATCGGACAAGTCCGAAGATTCTGCAAGTGGAGAAGTTAGCCAGACTGGTTGCCCCGTCGGAAATGTCGGTGATGGTGCTCGGTGCCAACGGTACGGGCAAGGAATCTGTGGCGCAGAGTATCCATCAGGGCAGTGAACGCTGGAACATGCCCTTCGTGGCGGTGAACTGCGGGGCATTGCCCCGTGAACTGGCCGCCTCGCTTCTCTTCGGACACGAGAGAGGGGCGTTTACCGGTGCCGATACCGCCAAGACAGGCTACTTCGATATGGCGAAAGGCGGGACTTTATTCCTAGATGAGGTAGGGACAATGTCTTACGAGATTCAGTCCATGCTCCTTCGTGTGTTACAGGAAAATATCTATTCCCCGATAGGCAGCGGCAAGGAACGGGTGGCTGATGTGCGGATTATCGCTGCCACGAACGAGGATCTGCAACAGGCCATCAGGGACGGGCGGTTCAGGGAGGACCTCTACCACCGTTTGAACGAGTTCGAGATCCGCCAGCCCTCGTTGGCCGAATGCGCGGAAGACATCATCCCTTTGGCTGAATTCTTCCGTGAGCGTTACTCAAGGGAATTGAAAAGGGAAACAAGCGGTTTTTCCGACGATGCCAGGCGCAGGATGCTTGCCTACCCGTGGCCGGGCAATGTGCGTGAACTGCAAAACAGGGTGAAACGTTCCGTGCTTGTTTCTGAAGCACCGGTGTTGGAGATGGACGGATTGGACACCGGAATCCATCAGCATGACAATGAGCCGGCTTCCACGTCGGTTATCCAGCCCTTGAGAGACGAATCGCTGGAGAAAAAGAATATCATCAATGCCCTTAAAGCCAGCAACGGGCACCGGGAGCAGGCGGCCACGATGCTGAAAATCAATCCGGCAACGCTGTACAGGAAGATGAAAAAATACGGGCTGAATTAAAAATGATGCCCGTCGTTAATGCAAATCTCGCTGAATATGTGTACATTTGCAAGTAAATAGAGAAAAAACGGCATACCGTCTGTGAGGCGGCTGCCGATTGTATATGACATAAGACCGCAAGGCGTTTCTAATGGGAATCTGGAAAATTAACATTAACAGGAACTATTGCGTGATTGCTTATGCTATGCCTACGCATAGCGTGCATTCACCTATTCCTGTTAAGGCATTCCAGAGCCTCCATTAGAAGTAGTGTGTTTGCACGCTTCTTTTTTGGAACGGCTTCCGGTCCGGATTTAAAACAGAATTTATATGTCAAAAATCCAAGCGGTAACGGTAATGACACTGGACGGCTTCCTGCCGGAAACCGACAACGTGCTGACGCAATGGGCAATGAACCACAAGAAAGGGTTCGTCCAATGGCGGGAACGCTGCAATGCCCGGATTTTACCTCATTCGATACTGGATCTGCTTTGCGAGAAAGACAGCAAAAGCGATTCCTTTACCTATCTTGCAGAAGTTCATGATGCAGAATCCCTTGAACTTCTTCGGGGACTCTTCCATTACAACCTTGTGGAAGAGTTTATTATTTACCTGTTTCCTTATTCCGCCGGCAAAGGGATTTCCGTACAGGCCATCCTTCCCGTCCGGCAATGGCAGTTGCATAAGGCCGTTGCTTTTCCCAACGGCATCTGCCGCCTGATATATCGTAATCCTTGCAGGATGTAACTTGCATATTGCGAGATTCCTTGCATCCTGCAAGGCCGTTATTCCATCATTATTTTTCTCTGATAAATTTTATTTCTCTGTATATCAGCGGAATGCCTGTGTCATTCCGTGAAATGCAGGGTCATTGGCACGCCGTTAGCCCTATATCATAATATAACCTGTTGCGCGACAAGGTGTAACCAATCAATTATTTACACTCAAAAGACAGACCGTATTATGATACAGACAGATCGCGAAACCTTCCAGATGATGCTTCATCAGATCATGGAACGGTTCGACAAGATTGAAGACAGGCTGAGCCGAATGAACCGCCAGACCTCGGCCCTCGACGGCGACAAGCTGCTAGACAACCAGGACATGTGCGAGCTGCTCGGCATCACCAAGCGCACCCTCGCACGGTACCGCCAGAAGAAGCTCGTGACTTATTACATGATAGACGGGCGTACCTATTACAAATCCTCCGAGGTAGAGGCATTCCTCAACCAGAAAGGAAAGCGTATGCCCGCGAGACTGAAAAAACAGATGGAAATTTAATTAAACTGAAAAGAATATGGAACTTGTATGTATTGACAAACAGACTTTTGAAGAACTGCGTGTCCGCTTCTGCGAATTTGAGGAACGGGTGACGCACGTATGCCGTCCGGTTGAGGATCTCGGTCTGAAGAACTGGCTGGACAACCAGGAAGTGTGCGATGTGCTCCGCATCAACAAAAAGACCCTTCAGGCGTACCGGGCCAAAGGGCTACTGCCTTTCAGCCGTATCAAGAACAAGCTCTTCTATAAGCCGGAAGATATACAGAGATTGTTGGAATTGAGTTATCACCCTTTAATAAAGAGCAAATTATGAGCTATCATTTTATTGACAAGAAAGACCCGCGCATAGATGTTATGTTCCAGGGGCTGGAGAAAATGGAGAAGATGCTTTCAGCGATGGAGGATATGCCGAGATCTCTTTTCAACGGTGAACGTTTCCTTACGGACGAGGAACTTTCCAAAGTCCTGCGGGTAAGCAGGCGCACATTGCAGGAATACCGTACATTCGGTGTGATCCCTTACTACATGGTTCAGGGAAAGGCTCTTTACAAAGAGTCCGATATCATGAAGATTCTGGACGATGCCTACAAACGGTGCCGGGAAGAGCAACGCTGGGTATAGCCCTTCCTCACTAACCAAGCACGGAGAAACAGCCTGCGCTTCGTTCAGGCCGCTTCTCCGTTTTCCGTTTCAGGCGGTCGTTGATTTCTTTGTCTGCTTTTTCTTCACCGTGAAATCCTCTTCACAAAGGTCAATCCTGTTTCCGAAACCTGTGGCCCTCAACCGTTTCATATCCTCATCCACTTTCGTGTCCGTAACCTGCGCGTAAATCTGCGTGGTGGAAATGGAGGTATGTCCCATCATGCGGCTTACCGTCTCTATCGGAACACCGAGCGAAAGAGTGATGTGGGTTCCGTAATTATGCCGGGCCTGGTGGAAGGTCAAATCAAATCCATATACCCGACCTAATTCTTTCGTCAGCTGGATAAAATATCTGCGGGTATAAATATTGAAAACTTTGTCCCCGGTTCTTAGGTTGCGGTATTTCTCTATGATTTGGAGTGGAATATCCAACAGGCGGACAGAGGAAAGCGTGTCGGTCTTTTGCCGGTGGATATGAATCCACCATATGCCATCCTTCGCCTGCGTAATATCATTTACTGACAGCTTCTTCAAATCCGCATATGCCAGTCCGGTGAACGTCGAAAAGATGAACATATCCCGTACGAATTGTAGTTGCGGCTTCTCCACCGGCGTAGTCATCAATGTCTTGAGATCCTCCAGTTTCATGTGGCGGCTCTTCCTTTTGGGCAGTTCGGGATGCAGGCGGCAATATGGATCGCGGCGCAATGTGCCTTGGCTGACCGCACGCATCGTGAGTTTCTTCAAGCGGTACAGGTGCTCATGCACGCTTTTGGGTTTCAGGTTGCGGACTGTACGCAGGAATACCTCGAAATCGTCATAAAACACCCGGTCAAGGCTTCGTAACGTTACATCCTCCACACCTCTCTTTTCCCGGACGAAAGCGGAAAGATGCTTGTAGGAACGCAGATAGGAGTCGTATGTCTCCTGTATGCGGTCTATCCCGACACGTTTCTTGAATTCCTCATTATGCTCCCTGAAGAGAGCCAGCAGGGTAAGCGGTTTCTGTCCGATACCCTTGACTGCATTCTTGACCAGTTCCGCCGTGATGAAACCCAGGCTGTTCTTTATCCGCTCATAATGTCCGGCAATCTCGCTTGTCAGGTCATTTATGGCGCGGTTTACTGTAACGGCATTCTCGCTTCTTCCGTCAGCACGCCCTTTCTCCGGATTCCAGATGGCAGGATTGACCGAAACCTTGGTTCCTATCTGTGCCCATTCTGCATCAATGCTCACCTTGCACAATAGCTGGCACATCCCGTCCTTGCGCACTTTCGTACGGTTAATATAAAACAGCACGGCAAAAGTGCTGCGCCGTTTAGTGTTCTGTTTTTCAATATTCTTTTCCATATAATTGTTTTCAAGTGGTTATTAAATGATGACGGAGAAACACTCTGAAATTTTCCGGTTCAAGGCCTTTGTATCGGCATCTATCTTGTCATCGGTCACTTTCGCGTAAATCTGTGTCGTTTCTATCTGGCTATGTCCGAGCATCTTGCTGACCGTTTCAAGAGGAACTCCGTGGGAGAGCGTGATTTCCGTTGCGTATGTATGCCGGGCGGCATGGAAGACCAGCGGACGGTCTATATGGCAGATCTTGGCAATCTCTTTCAAGTAAAGGTTCAGCATGGAATTGCAATACACCGGCAGTAACTTGTCACCGGGAGCTGTGTCGCCATACTTCTTCAGAATCTGCAACGGCAAGTCCAGCAGCGGAATCTCAAATTCTATCTTGGTCTTCTGTCTGGCACTTTTAATCCACCATGTCCCATCCTCCGCAAGGCATAGGTTATCCCTAGTCAACAGGCGCATATCTCCGTATGAAATGCCGGTGAAGCAGGAAAACAGAAACAAATCACGGACATGATAGAGAGTCTGCCTGTGAAGCGGGGTGGTCATAATCCTGTGTAACTCTTCTGCCGTGAGATATTTCTGTACGGCTTTGGGACGCACCGGCTCATATCCCAAAAACGGGCTGGCGGTAATGATGCCGTCAGCAATGGCCTCACCAACAATCGTTTTCAGCTGTACGGTCAGATTGATAATCGTTCCGGGAGCGAGATTACGTTCAGTCCGAAGGTGCAAATCATACTTGTCGATGAAAGAGCGGTCCAATGCGGAAAACGGAATATCCGACAGTTTGTATTGCACCTGCAAGAATCTTTCGATATGGTTGTAGGCATTGCGATAGGCCCGCAGGCTTCCTATTGTGCGGTTTACTCCCACACGCTTTTCAAAATTGCAGATGAATCGTTTGAAATACCCCAAAAGCGTTTCCTGCCCGCTGGCCATTCCAAGCAGTACACCTTTCACTTCATCGGCTGTCACACCGTCACGAACAGCCGACTGCTCCGTGTAGATATTCAATGCCATCGCACGAATCTCATCCAGACGGTTGTTGATTTCCTTTGCCGCCACGCTCTTGCCAGTTGCACGTCCGGAGGTCCAGCGTGACTGTGGCACTTTCATCTTCACACTGAAAGCCGCCTCGGAATACTTTCCGACATTCAACTTTGCCATTACAGGACAGTTGCCGTCAGCATCCGCCTCGCTCTTTTTCAGGTAGAACGATACCTTTACATTTGCCTGATTCATAACTAATTCCTTTGTTTGCAAAATTATTATATGCAGAGCAAATGAACGGCATGAAAAATATAGCAGAACGAAGAATAAGATACCTTGGCTTGTAAACAGAGCCTATATTTTTTTCCAATACGGAAAAATATGACTAAGTTTGCATCAACAGACATAGCAAAAACTGCGTTCTTTACTATGGTAAACAGGATATAGAACGAGATGCGGGAGCAATTTCCAAACCTCTTTTTCAATCCTGAAAAAGGCAACGGATAGGTAGCGATTCGTTATCCTAACTCCCCCCAAAAAGGGTCAAAAGCCATAAATGGAAGAATCTGGTACAAAACCACATATCCCTTTCGGTTTCAAATACTTTGCATTATTTTCTCCAAAGCCATCCGTATGTGAGCGAGTTTTTGTATATTTGTCAGGTCATAACATGAGAAAACTTTTCAATTTATTATTCATATAAAACTTAAGCGTATGAAAAAGTTTACAAATGTTAAATCGGGGGGGGGTAATTTTGACATTACTACTTCTCGCGTTGGTCTCCGGCAGTGTTTGGGGGCAAGTGGGAACATTACCTATTAAGCAAAGTGGTGGTAAGTCAGAACTTCCCAAGGGGTTCTCTTATGAAGGTTTAGGGAGTGATTATAGCGCAGAACCCAAGTTGAAATTTGATGATACAGGAGATTATCTAGTTTTGCATTTTGATAATACTCCACAAAATTTGTCTTATACTATTAAATGGAATGGATCTGGTACTTTTGGGGTGTTCACTGTTGAAGAATCAGCAGACGGTACTAACTATAATGAGTTGGTGAATTATACGAACTCCAATAACCCGGGTGCTAATAAATCTAAAGATGAAAAGTTAACTCTTTCATCGGATACACGTTATGTTAGATGGATTTATAATAGTAAAAAGACGGGAAATGTTGGGATAGGTAATATTATAGTAACCGAAGCTTTGCAGGATGATAAGGTAAATATACCTATTTTGACCCCAGAAGATGGAACTACCTTTGTGGATAAACTTACGGTTACAGTTTCCTGTTCTACAGAGGGTGCCACAATTTATTATACAAAGGATGGAGCAGAGCCTACTACAGGTTCTGATAAGTTTCCAACAGAAGGCGTAACTCTTACGGAAACTACCACATTAAAAGCTATTGCCGTGAAAGATGGGTTGGACAATAGTGAAGTAGTCACTGCGACTTACACCAAATTAGAACCATATACTTCTTTGAAGGCATTGAAAGAAAGCGGTATAGCTACGGCGGAAGGTGTAACTTGTTTTGTAGAGTTGAAAGATGCTGTGGTGACGTATGCTGACTCCCGGAAGGCTTATATTCAAGATGAGACAGCAGGATTGTATGTTTTTGGCTCAAACAATTTGAAGGTTGGGACGAAACTGAACGGTGTGGTATCAGCCCAATTGGCATTGTACAATGGCCTGTATGAATTGAAGGTGGAAGGAGGGGAGTTCGACAATGTGGAGGTTGCCGAAGGCGTTGAGATTCCGGTACAGGTGGTGACTGTGGCTGAATTGAACCAAAACTTTGCCCAGTATGAATCCATGCGTGTAAAGGTGGTTGATGCGACGGTAACATCAGGCTTTAACAATAAGAATGGGGAAATCGAGCAAAACGGTGAAAAGATAGCACTTAGGGCGGCTGATGAAAGCATTACGGCAGATGTGCAGGCCACGGTTGACGTAACAGGGTATCCGGGTTTGTTTCACTCTGATAAACAACTGAATGTAATCTTGCAAGAGGATATTGCCGTAAAGACCGCAGGCAAGACGCAGGCGACCTTGGTTTTCGAACAAGATGCTTATTCTGTGAACTTGGGTGAATCCTTAATCATCAAGGCTACTACGAATTCTACATCCCCGGTTATTTATTCTTCTGAGGATGAAGAAATAGCCAAAGTGGACAGCGAGGGCAAGGTTCAGGCGGGAAACAAAGCCGGAACGGTAACGATTACAGCCTCTGTCGCCGAAAATGATGAATTTACTGGTGCGACTGCAACTTGTACCGTGAATGTGGTAGATCCTTCTGCATTGCCGGAAGCAAGGGCTTTAGTGGCAGAAAAGGATGGTGTGTATTATGCCATGCTTTCTTCCAATAAAATTTCAGATAAAAAGTTGGATACAGATGTAGTTGATGTTTTGAATAACAAAGTCGTTAAGACTTCTGAAACTGTAGATTTTGAATTTTATATAGATGAAAGTAAGGGTACTATCCAAACTGTATCGGGAGAGTATGTAGCCCACGTAGGAAATAGTACTGATTTAGGAGTCGATACAAAGAAATTCACGTGGAAGAAAGAAAGTGATGGTTATTGGCACTCTTCTACAAATTCTGCTCGTGTATTAGGACTTGGGGTTTCAAGTGGTAACAGTGTTTTCGGAACATATTCACTTTCGAGCACGACTAACCAATTTGCAACAGATATGCCTATCGTTGATGGTTATGTTCGCAATGTCGCTTCCGGCGATTACGGTACTATCTGTCTTCCCTATGCCGTGGCCGCAGAAGATATGGTTGGTGCAGAGTTCTTCAGCATTGCCGGAAAAGTCATGAAGGACGGAGAGCCGCAGTCCATGGTATTGGAGCAAGTGACCACCCTTGAGGCTGGAGTTCCTTATATATTCAGTGCAACTTCCGATAAGCTTATAGCGGCATACAGTGGAAAGGCTGTAGCTGAAGCTGGTGAAGCAAACGGATTGGTCGGTTCTTTTGAGGGGCAAGATGTGGCTGAGGGCATGTACCTGATTAGTGCCCAAAACAAAGTGCAGCTTTGCGGTAAGGGTTGTAAGATTTCGGGAAACCGTGCTTATATTGATATGGATAAGGTTCCGGAATACAGTGGGGAAGTTGGCGTGAACCAACGCCTGATTTCATTTGAAGATGCGACCGGTATCTCCGAAACAATGGCTGAGGGCGGTTTGGCAGATGTGTACACACTTAGCGGTGTGGAAGTCCGTCATCAGGTCAACGAATCAGAGGCCACTCAAGGCTTGCCGCAGGGCATTTACATTGTGAATGGTAAAAAAGTAGTAGTAAAATAGTATTAACAAGTTGGAATATGAACAAGAAAATATATATAAAACCGGTTTGCGAAGTGGCAGAATTTGAGATTCAAGATTCATTGTTGTTGAATTGCTCCATAGGAGTTGATAACACGCCACAGGATGGAATAGAAGGTCGGACCAATATGAATCAAGGTTTTACCGATATATGGGGTAACGAGTATTAATACTTTGGTACACTTTTGAACGTGATACGGCAAAGCCGCTTCGGATGAAAACCCGGAGCGGCTTTTTCCTAATCTGCTGAAAAGGGTTATCTTTGCAAAAACAAAAAGTGGTTTGCGGTATGAAAGACGATACGCTCAAGAAGTTGAAGATATTGGCTGAGTCGGCCAAATATGATGTGTCCTGCTCTTCGAGCGGTACGGTGAGGCGTAACGTGAAAGGCGGAGTGGGGAATACCGTGGGAGGCATAGGCATTTGTCATAGTTTTGCCGAGGACGGGCGTTGCATCTCCTTGCTGAAAGTCATGCTGACGAACTATTGTATTTACGATTGTGCTTATTGTATCAACCGCCGTACGAATGATATTCCCCGTGCCACACTCTCCGTATCGGAATTGGTAGACCTGACGATGGAGTTCTACAAAAGGAATTATATCGAGGGATTGTTCCTGAGTTCCGGTGTGGTGAGGAATCCCGACTATACGATGGAACGTTTGGTGCGTGTAGTGAAAGACTTGCGTACGGTGCACCGCTTTAATGGATATATTCATTTGAAAACTATTCCGGGGGCCAGTCGTGAGTTGGTGGACGAGGCGGGTTTGTATGCAGACCGTATGAGTGTGAACATTGAGATTCCCCATGAAGCTTCGCTTAAATTGTTGGCACCGGAAAAGGACCATGAGAGCGTCTACCGCCCTATGGGATATATACAGCAGGGTGCACTGGAAAGTGCGGAGGAACGTAAGAAGCACCGGCATGCCCCGCGTTTCGTCCCGGCAGGACAAAGCACGCAAATGATTGTGGGGGCAACAGGGGAGTCCGACCGGGATATTTTGCACCTTTCGTCCGCATTATACGGTCGGCCTACCATGCGTCGCGTGTATTATTCCGGTTATGTGGCAGTGAATACGTACGACCCTCGCCTTCCGGCCTTGAAACAGCCACCGTTGGTCAGGGAAAACCGTTTATATCAGGCAGATTGGTTGATGAGGTTCTATCAGTTCAAAGTGGAAGAGATTGTGGATGAAACGCATCCTGATTTGGATTTGGAGGTGGATCCGAAGTTGGCTTGGGCTCTTCGGCATCCCGAACAATTTCCCGTGGATGTGAACCGTGCGGAGTATGAACGGATTCTACGGGTGCCCGGTATTGGGGTAAAGTCGGCCCGTCTGATTGTCTGTTCGCGACGTTTCGGACGTTTGACGAGTTTTGATTTGAAGAAAATGGGATGCGTGATGAAGCGTGCCCAGTATTTCATAACCTGTGGGGAGTTGGAAGCCAAGGGAGTGAATGAGCTTTATCCCGAACGAGTCCGTTCTTTATTGGTGCAGTCGAAAAGCCGGAAGAAACAGAACGACGGGCAGTTGACGTTGCTGTTTAAGGAGGAACCTGCATGAGGAGTATGACAGAGGATAGTGTATTCGTGTACGACCGTACGTGGGACGGTTTGCTGACAGCGGTGTTCGATGCATTCTACCGTCACCAGTTTCCTGTGGCGATTATCGGAGAAAAGGATACGCCTCCTCTTTTTGCGGTCGTACATCGGGTGATAACGGACGAGGAAAAAGCCGGAAGAGTGTTTCGGGCATTGCAACGGAAACTTTCATCCGCTGCATTGGCTTGCCTGACGACCAGTCTTTTTTCCGAACTGCCGGATTTGGACTTACCTTTGTTTCGGTATGTATGCAAAGCCGTGAAGGCCGGGCAAAGCATTGAAACGAATTTTGCAGATCCGGATGTGCTTTTTGTGACGAATACCTATCGTAAGGTACGTTATGAACGTCTTCGCATGATGCAATTCGTGCGCTTCCAGAAAACTGCCGACGGGACTTATTTTGCCATGATTGAGCCGGACTATGACGTGTTGCCTTTAATCGTTCCGCAT
>ENA-ORTS01000162-ORTS01000162.1-human-gut-metagenome-genome-assembly--contig:-NODE-162-length-59043-cov-3.755086_pt1 | contig 59043 bp, 42 predicted proteins | sample MGYA00241911_ERZ509186 | MGnify/ENA primary metagenome ERZ509186 (study PRJEB26280, sample SAMEA2338852) | human gut metagenome | biome: human gut; feature: human-associated habitat; material: faeces...
CTTCTTTTGTCAGGGTCTTTGAGTCTGCTATTTCTGCCAGTCTCTTGAATATTTTATGCTGAGCCTCAAAAGGCATTTTCTCTAAAGTCTCCATATGCTTCAAATTATAAATCCAACAATCTAAAAACGTATTACACTCCTCTTCTTTCTTTTTGAAAAGGGGCATCACCAAGTAGATGAAACGGATTTTGTTAGAATAAACTTCTCCGCTTTCTTTGTCTGCCAGCACAACGTCTGTTCTAAACTTCTTAGGTGTATTTTCGTCTACATCGAAGTTCATGAAGCAGATTACGTAAACAGGCGTAAGATGGTAGTCCCATTGTCCTTTTACGCCTTGGTCAACTATCGTTTTAGAAGCATAAAACAGAGAGCGGTCTATGAAATAAGCCTGACTTTTGTTTTGCATCTCGACGATAATGTGCTCGCCAGTGTCAGTTGTACAAAAGACATCGTATATGATTCCTCTTTGGTCTTTTGTTTCCGGCAACATTTCCTTGTCCTTAAACTTGACATTAGTAATGTGTTGTTCTCCTAAGAGAAGTTGGTTTAAGAATTCTATCAGCAAGTCTTTGCTGTATTCTTGACCGAAGATTCTCTTGAACGACCAGTCTGAGAAAGGGTTGATGTATCTTGCCATATTTTAACTATTTTAATACCTCGCTGCAAAGATACATTTTTCTTTTGTAACTTCCAAGTGAAACAACAAAAAAAGTGCAATGCCCGATGTGAGCATTGCACTTCCTTTATAGTTTGTTATAGCGAAGCATCTTGTGGATGCTTGCTATTTGCTTATTCTGCTTTGTACCAGCGTGGGTCACCGATACGGTTGTCAATCTTCATGGTGAAGTTGTGGTTGGCAGGATCAGTGAAGATCTCATCTGATGTCAAGCTGCCTGCAGCGAACTCTTTGATGTCGTTAGAACCGTAAACACAATCTTTTGCACGCATAGACTCGTTGATAACGATAGAACCTGTAGTGCGGACACCTCTTGCTGCTGCATCCATGGACATACCAAGAACAGTTCTGATGATAGTCAGGTTGGTGCTCAACTTGTTGGAATCCATGAAATACTTACTACCGGAAACGTTGTTGTAGAAGGTACAGTCGCTGATAGTCACGCCGCCAGAGATAGCAGCCTTCAACTGGATGAAGTTGTGGCTTGTAGTATCGAATGTAGAATTCTTCAACTCCAACTGACCAATAGTGGTAGTGGTTGAACCGATATAGAATACAGGATAACCACCACCAGTAGACATGTTGGTCATCACACAGTTGTCAACCAAAATCTTATCAACACTAACTACACCACCCTTTGTACGGAATACAGAACTTTCGAAGCCAGAGAATGTACAATCTGTGAATGACAATTCACCTACTGCAGCATCTTTATCCTGGTTGATGAGGTACTGGCAACCAGTATCCTTCATACTTACGTTCTGGAAACGGATGTAAGCGTGTGAGCCTGCGATGTCGAGGCACTTCTTCCAGTTCAAAACAGGTTTGCTCTCGCCAGCCAAGCCGAAGAATGTAACTGAAGCACCCTCAGGAATCTTTACGTTGGCATCTGTACCATCCTCTGCTTTAGAAACCAGAGTGTAAGTCTGCCCAGCCTGCAAACCGATGGTAATAGCAACATTGGTCTTACCAGTCTTCTCCTGAGCAGCAGTTACGATGTTTGCAATCACGTCGTTGTTGATGGTTGTGATAGATGGGTCCAACTCTACCTTCTCGTCACCAGCAGGCATAGCTGCAGCAGTGCTTGCTGTAACAGAACCACGCTTTGTGTCATTGTAATAGATGTTGATGGTGTAATTGGTTGAAGGTGTCAAACCTGTAATGGTATAGCGACCTGCAGCCTTTGCCTCGTCATCCAACTCGATGGTGCGTGGCTCCTGTCCTTCCTCTTCTGTACCATCTGATACAGTCAACTTGGTAACGGCCTTGCTTGCATCCCATGATACGGTGATGAAGTCCTCGCCACGATCAGCATTGGCTACAGCATTCATGATCTGCTCAGACTTGGTCTTGAAGGTAGTCTTTGTGCTTGAAGCATAGTGTACCCAGTGGCTGGCAGTCTTCTGAGAAGAGAGCGCACGCATACGGAGTGAGTACTCTGTATCGCCAATAAGGCCAGTGATGGTATAAGGACTGTTATCAGTCTCAAAAGTAAGCACCTCGTCAGAATTGTCCCATGCCTCATCGTCTTCCAAAGTAGCAGTAGTCACTTGAATCTCAAATTTCTCTGCACCATTTGCCTTCATCATGCCGGCATCGAAAGTAACTTCAGCCTCAGTGTCTGTTGGATCTACTGACAGAGATGTTGCGCTAAAGCAACGGTCTAAGGTTGGGTCGATGTCCCAGTCCATCTTGTCAGTACAAGAGACCAATGTTGCAGCGAGCAACATGATGGCCCAAACTGAATATTTTATTGTTTTCATTGTTGTCTTTTGTTAATGATTAGAAACCATAAGAGTTTGCCAAAGCGTTTCTTGAGTCGGCAATAGTCTTGGTGTAGATAGGCAAGATGTAACGGTTCTTCACACCATGGTCAGGTGTTTCTAATGTACCGTCGATGCTTGTACCTACAAGACCTGCACTGATGGTCTTCAGGTTTTTAGTATACTCAGAGTTAGATTTGTCTCTTGCCTCTTCGTCTTCAAAACCACAACCTGTAGCTTTGTTATCATAGTCAGTCTCGGTCTTGCCATTCTCTAAGCCATACCAAGCGATAGAACTCTCGTCGATGCGAGTCTTGGTGGCATCGGTATAGTTGAAGTAGATAGTGGTAGGCCACTCCAAACATTTCTGAGCATACTCAGCCTTAGCTTCTGCTATTTTGCTTGCCAGCAAACCCCAACGTACGAGATCCCACTTACGTGCACATTCGCCAGTCAACTCCCAAGCATTCTCCTGAGCGATATCGTTCAAGAACTGCTCCTTGTTGTGGTTGGCAGCAGCCTGCAGGAAGTCACCTTCGATAGAAGTGTCGTTGTTGCTTTCCTTCACACCACGGTTATGAACCATTGCCAAAGCCTGAAGTGCTGTCATGCCAGCATCGCCCTGGTAGTTGCCATTGGCACCAGCCAACTCGTTCATTACCTCAGCATACATCAACAGAACCTGTGAGTAGCGCATCTTTACAACGTTAATACCTGTGGTTACCTTTTCTGTAGATGCCTTTGCTGCAGTCTTCCACTCTTCGCCCATCCACTCAGGACGCCACTTACCAATAGTGATGCCGAATGGCTTCACGCTCTGCTTGTCTGGTTTTACATCTCCGATACCTTCTACGGTTTGGCCATTTAATTCTCCATACTGTACAGGGCAGCATGTTACGTTGCGGCGTGTGTCATCCTTCTCGTAAGAGTAGAGGAGGGTAGCAGTGGTGTTCAATTTACCAGAAGAGTTTCCTTTCTTACCAAATTCTGATGTAGAACCTTTGATACGCTTACCTACTGTATAACCAAGCTCGCCTGTAACATTCAGCAACATAGGAATCTCGAAGATATTCTCTTGGTAAGTCTGATCGAGTTTACGCGCATTGAGAAGTTGCCACTCGTTCTTGAAACTTGGGTTCATGCTGTGCTTGCCACTCTTGATAATCTCACTCAACTTAGCCAAAGCCTTCTCGTAGTATACCTTACGGGTAGCCTCATCAGGACGCTGTGTAGGATAAGTAGGATCAGAGAACTCTGGGAGAGTCTCGTAACCTTCCTTAGCACTTTCACGGATAGCATATCCTGCACGTGTCAAGGCTACCTGTGCATAGAGAGCATCAGCATAACCCTTAGTAGCATGCTCTGTAGTATAGTTGCCAGTACCAGCCCATGGGAGCAAGTTAGAAGCCTCTTCCAAGTCTTCGAGCAGACCATCGAGAATTATATCGCGGTCGGTCTTTCCCTCGTAGGCATCGCTCAAGTCTGGCTTGGTAGCAGATGTCTTGTAAGGCACATCACCCCAAAGGCGAACCAAGTCGAGGTAGAGCATAGCACGAAGAGTCAGTACTTCGCCTAAGTAGCGTTTCATGGCTGTTTCTTCAGCGATAGTGCTGTTGCGGATACCTTCGATGGCTTTGTTGCAATATTCGATACAGCCATAGATGTTGGTCCATGTTGTACCCAAGTTAGCCCATCCGCCTGCAGTACCATTGTAGTTCATGTAACCACGTTCGTTAGAAGATGTTGAGGTTGATCCCAAACCATCGATTAACTCGGTATCTGTGTTGGCACCGTAAGAGATGGTCATACGGTTGGCATACATATTATCCTGTCCGAAATCACCATAAATCTTGTTGATTTCAAGACCTGTGAAATAGCTTGAGTTGAACACGTTCTCTTGGTCCAGAGCTGAGTCAGCTTTCTGATCAAGGAAGTCGGAGCAACTTGTCAGCATGACACCCATTGAGAGTGCTGCTATTCCTAATATCTTTTTCATATTTTGTTTTCTCCTTTGTCTAAATTAGAAAGTCACGTTAATACCAGCTACGAAAGAACGGCTCTTTGGATAAGCTGCGTAGTCGATACCTGGTGTCATAGGATTGCCCTTAGAAGATGTGTCCACCTCTGGGTCGTAACCACTGTAGTTGGTGAAGCAGTATACGTTGTAAGCAGTGAAGTATACACGTACGCTCTCAAGCCAAGCTTTCTTTACCCAGTTCTTAGGCAATGTGTAACCTACGGTAATGTTGTTGATGCGCAAGAATGAAGCATCCTCCAAGTAGGTATCCAAAATCACCATATTGCTGTTGGCTGCTGGATTCCATACGTTAGCATTGGCGTTGATCTCGTTGAGACGGCTCATCAAGCCCTCAACACCACCATAAGCTTCTACAGTTGAAGTTGAAGGACGACCGAGGTTCAGACCATTTGCCGGGTCAACCCATGTGAAACGGTTGTTTGAGTTGTAATCATTGATGATGTTCCAACCTGCAGAAGTACCGCTATAGAAAGAAGCTCCCTGTGCTGTAGCATTGTAGATCTTGTTGCCCAAAGAATAGTTACAGAAGATGTTGAAGTCGAAGTTACCGAAGTTGGTCTTCCACATACCATCGAATCCGAAACCACCAGTTACTTCAGGAACGGTATTACCCAAGCGCTGGAAAATAGCTTCGCCTTCCTCGTCACATTCTACCTTGGCACCACCAGGATAGAGAGAACCACCAAACTTTGTGTAAGACTTGTTCTTTACGTCACCACCTACATGGCCGTCAGCCTCTGTAGCCAAGCGCCACTTGGCACCATCATAGATGAGGTCGCCAGTGCCTGTTGCAGGGTCGAATACGGTATAGAAACCTTGCTGCTTGTAGCCCCAAAGTTCACCTAAGCGGCCACCTTCCTCGAGCAGGAAGTCACCATTACCCTTGGTTACCTTGGTACCACCCCAGCTTGATGTCTCAAAGTGCTCGCCACCTTCCAACTTGTCAATCTTGTTCTTGTTGTAAGAGATGTTGAAGTTGAAGTTGAGGTTAAACTTCTTGCTGTCTATGATAGCAGCATTCAGTGCCCACTCAATACCCTTGTTAGAGGTAGTACCTACGTTCTGGTACTGACGCTCATAACCTGTTGCTGAAGGCAAAGTCTGAAGCATCAACAAGTTCTTGGTTGTATTCCAATAGAAGTCCAAAGTACCGTAGATGCGGCCACGGAGGAAACCGTAGTCGATACCGAAGTTACGGGTTGTAGTGGTTTCCCACTTCAAGTTAGGATTGTAGAGAACGGTCTTACCGTTAGCCTTATAAGACTCGAGCATACCTGTGTTCACCTCATTGAAGCCTGGGTGCTTGCCAGCAGCATCAGCCACGCCATAAGTAGGAGAAAGCATACCAGAAGGGATGCGGTTGTTACCGGCTGTACCCAAAGAAAGACGAAGCTTCAAGTTAGAGAGCCACTTGTCTGCGCCCTTCATGAATTTCTCGTCAGACATACGCCAAGCCAAAGCCAATGATGGGAACAAGCCCCAACGATTGCCCTTACCAAACTTAGAAGAACCATCCTCACGCAGAGTGAAGGTCATCAAGTACTTGTCTGCCAAGGTGTAGTTGATACGACCGAAGAAAGAAAGCATATTGTCCTTAGCCTTGATGTCAGCCTCGTTACCCAGAGTGCTTTCTGCTGTATTGGTGAAAGAAAGAATCTGATCGATAGTGAAATCAACAGGGAAGTCTACTGATGTGCTGGTACGTGTAGTCTGCATATCAGAGCTCCACTCATGACCAATCAATACGTTCAGGTGATCACGGCCACCGAAGAGCTTATTGTTGTCATAAGTCAAAGTATTGGCGTTGCGCCATGACTTGTATGTGTCGCGTACGAACTGAGCCTGAGGACGACCATTGTGACCAAACTTAGAGTTGTTAACAGCCAAAGCTATCCATGCCTGGTCGGTGTCATAGTATTTCCAGCCATAGCCAAACTCGGTTTTGGCAGTCCAGTGCTTGAATGGTTTCCATGTCAGAGCAGCATTGTAGTTCTGCTGGAAACGTGTCTGCAATTTGTAAGTACCATCCAGACGCTCCATTGGTGAGCGGCGAGAAGAAGATGAGTTTTCCTCGTCTTCATCAGCAGATACCAACTCCTGGATAGGAGCGAAGGTGATAGTCTGTGCTACGGTTGAGTTAGCAGCATTGCTATCATTGGTGTCAGCACCACCGCTAAGGCCCTTGATCTTCTGGTATGCCATACGAGCATTAAAGTCGAATGTAAGCCACTTGTTGAGCTTGGCCTGCAACTTAGCACCGATGTTGTCCTTGTTGTAGCCAGACTTCTCCATGATGCTGTTCTCCTGATTGTGAGCATAGCTTACATTGTACTTGAAGTCCTTGCTACCACCACTTACGTTGGCATTGTAGATAGCCTGTGTACCTGTACGACCGAATACCTCATCCTGGAAGTTGTGACCTGCTCTTGATTTCCAGATGTCATAGTCTGCATAGTTACCATAGTTGCTACCACCCAGGTTTGATGGGTTGTTGCTGGCGCTTGCAGTTTCGTACTGGTAGAGTACGAATTCATAAGGATTGAGAACTTCGATTTCCTTAGCGTTCTTCTTCCAGCCGTAAGAAGCGTTGAAGTTTACTTGAGTCTTGCCCTCAGAACCACTCTTGGTAGTGATGATGATAACACCATTAGCACCACGGGCACCATAAATAGCTGTAGAAGAGGCATCCTTCAAAACGTCGATGGTTGCAATTTCGCTGGGAGCGATATCGCTGATAGAGCTTACAGGGAAGCCATCGACAATGTAAAGAGGAGAGTTGTCCTGTGACAAAGAACCACCACCGCGTACACGGATCTTTACCTCTGCGTCAGGTGAACCTTCGGTTGTGGTAATGTTCACACCAGCCAACTTACCGGTCATTGCCTCGCTGACGTTAGATACAGGAACGTTGGCGATTTCCTTAGAAGAAATGGAAGACACAGAACCTGTCAAGTCCTTCTTCTTTACGGTACCGTAACCGATAACGACAACGTCGTTAAGGCTGTTGGACTCGTCCTCGAGCTTAACGGAAACGGTTGATTTACCTGCAACATTTACGATCTGAGTCTTCATACCGATGTATGAAATCTTCAGTTTCTTACTGTTGCCTTTCAATGTTAAGGTGAAATTACCATCAATATCGGTAGCAACGCCATTGCTCTGCACACCCTGCTCGAAGACAGAGGCACCGATAACTGGCTCGCCCGTATTGTCGATAACTGTACCCTTTACGGTTTGCGCAGATAGGCTTGCTGCAAAAAACAGCATGATGCTAACCAACGCAATTCTAATTTGTTTTAAATTACCAGACATACATTTATTTGGTTAGATTAGTAAAAAAATATATTTCTTCGCTGCAAAGATACTATCTTTTTTGGTTTTTTAATAAATATGGTGTGTTAAAATCTACGTAAACGTTTCCGTTATTTGCGTAAAAAAAATTTTTTTCGTATTAAAAACAAAAGGTGCAACACCCACGAACGGGTATTGCACCTTTTTTATTTATTCAGAAGTTTCTTTTACTTCAGTACCACTTTGTTGGTCTTCTTGCTGCCGTCAGTCATGGTCTTTACGACGATGTTGATGCCACGCTGCAACTTGCTTACCTGAACACCGTCGGCAGAGTAGATTTTGGTGCTCAAAACATCGGAAGAAGTTGCGATGTTCTCAATGCCGGTGCTGGTGCTTGCTACTGTAGCCTCGCCAAGACCACCCATCTCGTTGGCAGCACGGACACTCCATGTTGCTGAAGCGTCGTCAACGTTGTAGGTAGGTTCAACGGTGAAGTCAACCACCTTGCCGTCTTTGCATACTGCCCAGAGCAGAGCATAGGTGCTGTTGTCCCAGGTCAGGTTGTTACCAGCAATCTTCACATTAGTTGGAGCAGAAGCCTGTTCTGTGGCAGCAGTTGGATCCCAGTCATCATCACCGCCCATAACGGTTTCGAGGGTGTAGAATGCAGCTTCCTCTGCTGTAAGGACAGGACTTTCTGCTGTCTCGTTGCGACGGTTGGTATAGTTGTTTCCATCCTTTGCATCGTAGGCATCGTATACCTGCTTTCTTCCGCTAAGGTCTACTGCAGTGCCTGTAGCTGTGGTAGAGTTGTATTCAGCAAATCGCTTAGGATAACCACCGCTCATCTCGTCCCAACCTGCTGCTGTAGGAATCACTTCCATCTTGGTGTCGATGAAGAGAGCGATAGGAGTGCCCTTGCCCCAAGGACGACCGAGCTTGTACTTGCCGTTGATACCTGCGGTTGATCCGTCCTTGATAGTACAATCCTTGAAGATGTAACCATACTTGGTAGGCTGTGAAGGTACGGCGAGATAGCCGGTGCCACACATCAGGAGATCTACATTATTATAATATACGTCACCCTTACCGCAGAGGTAGTCGGTGTTGCCACGCAGGATACCACCCTCGAAGTAGAAGCGACCTCTCTGGTTGTTGGATACGTAGGTGTCCTGATAAGCCCAGAGGTTGACGTTCTTACAGATAGTCTTGTTACTCTTATCGTTGAGTACGATGTCACGACCCTTGCCGTCGCCCATGCTGCTATACATCTTGATGTCCTGGAAGTAAGTGTTTGTTGCACCACTTTCCAAGCTCAATACATCACCATGTCCGATACCTTCCAGTACGTTTGCCATGCCGAATCCGTTGTCGCACTCCACTGCAGGTACTGTATTGGTGATAGAGGTATTCTCATTGCTTTCACCGATGATAGATACATTAGGAGTATTCATATAGGTGGTAGCACTTGGATACTGCTTGCCATCAATACCAGTCACCATGCTGTTCGGGTTGGCAGGAATCTTATAGTCGCCCTGCTTGATGAAGATGCGGAAACGCTTGCTGGTATCAGCACGCTTGGCTGCTGCAGCAAGAGCGTCGGTGAATGAACCGTCTGTTGGTACGATGAAGTCATAGAGAGCCTTGGTTACTGCAGGCTTCTCCTTGGTGGTGAAGCTGAAGGTAATGTCGCTCTGGATGGCATTGTCGGTCAAGTCGGCTACTGAACCTGCTGCGAGAGCGAAGGTATATTCTGTAGCGTAGCTCAGACCCTTGTAGGCAAAGGTGATGGTCTTGCCAGATACAGTACCGGTCAACTCCTGACCATTGAGGGTAGCCTTGGCGCTTTCTGTCAGTTTTACTTTCTCATCGAATGTCAATACAATCTTACCATTGGCTGAAGCATTGGTTGCACCTGCTGCAGGTACCTGGCTCTTGAGTACAGGAGCTGTGCCGTCATCGAAGAGCTTGGCTGTACCTGTGATATAGATTTGAGCGAGAGCGATACCGTCGTTGGTTCCTGTTGTTCCCTTGACAGATGAAGTCTTGTCGGCAATCCAGCGAACAAATACTGCAGCCTGATTGTTGGCTTCGGCTGGGAGAGTGAACTCGCCTGCAGTCCATGCCTTGGCTCCTGGCATCGTGATGGTGCCAACCTTGGTCCATTTCTCGCCATCAAGAGAGTACTCTACATTGTAGGTCTCGTAAGCATTATAGTTGTAGAGCATGCTGCTCTTTACTTTGATATCGGTGAATGCTGTGGCGTTGAACTTGGTCTGCCAGTATGTTTCACCCAGAGCCTTTGTTGTAGTCTTGGTCCAGTTGACAGCTGCGTTCTTGCCTTCGTAACCACCAGCCTTATTGCTCTTGTCGAGCCAGCCGTATGAGTTGCCTTCTGCATCACGGAGTACGAGCTGTACTGCGTCGTTGTCTGCTGCTGCAAAGTCGGCTGTGCGACCTTCCTTGCCTTCCTGATAGAAGTCCCATGCCACGACGTAGTCCTTGGCAGAGAATGTGGCAGTGAAAGCCTGGTCTGCATTCATGGTTGTCTTGATTTCTGCTGTTGTCTCACCATTGCTCCAGTTGTTGAAGTCGATGATGTCGTTTCCTGTTGCGGTGAGAGTTACCTCTGTTCCTTCTTCATACATGTTCTTTCCGTCAACAACGGTTGGGGCAGGAGTTGCGCTTACCATATAATCCTTGGCACCACCTTCTACCTTGTAATCCAAAGCGTAGGTGTTTATTTTCTCAAAGTTTGCTTTCAATGCAGTGTTGGCAGAGATAGAGAAGGTATATTCTTCATCTGTAGATACTACCTTATTATTGGCATCTGTCCAGTTGACAAACTTGTAGCCGAAATTCTTTGTTGCAGTTACGGTGATTGGTGTTTCTGCATCAAATACTGTTCCTGCAGGAGATACCTTGACGGTTCCTGCTCCTGCAGTTGATACAACAGCTGACAGTGTATACTGTTCTACCTGTTGAATGGTTCCGTTCAAGAGACCGTTGATGTGTACATCGGCAAAGCCTTGCTGCTTAGTAGCGCCAACGCCGACGGTGCAACTCAGCGTGAAGCCTTCAGCTGATGTCAGTTTGGCTTGCTGGTCGGCAGTGAGCTGGATGACGATGTGGTCGGTCAGGTTTTCATTTTTCGAAAACCTGTCAGACTCTGTTGTCTTGTTGTCTCTTAATGCAGTGAAATTACCCAAGTCTACAGAAGTTCCGTCGCTAAGTTTAGCGGTTACGGTTACTCCATTTTCTGCATCTGTACCGAATCGGTTTACGTAGGTACTGATAGAGGTTGGGGTAAATGTAAGTCCCTTGCTAGGTTTAACGGTCCATTCTACGGCTTTTGTTGTACCAACAGGACCGAAACCAGCCATGACCATCTTGTTTCCGTCTTTGTCTTTTGTAGTCTGTGATGTCTTTTGAGAATACTTCAAGTCACCGGTGTTTACGGAAACCAGACTGAAACCATTTTCTGGTGATTTTGTGTACTGTGTAGCGTAGTTGGCGTCATTAAACGGCCATGAAACGCTAGCTTCTTTGTTTTGGTAGGTTTGCGCATTTGCCACTACCATAACAAACAGGGCTATGAGTGAGAGCCCAAGTCTTAGTAGATTTCTTTTCATTTGTTGTTACTTTTTAGGTTATATATACATATTTATATTGTATTCAGTAAATAAGAGTAGGAGTTAAGGGTACTGCTTTTTGCAAAGCTTTGCAAACGAGCGCAGATATCAAACTCGTTTGAATGTTTTGCCGAGTGCAGCTTTGACTTGGGTACAAAGGTAATGCAAAATCTTGATAGTTGTTCCTCCTTAATCTCATTAAACTCACGTAAACGTTTACGATGAATTCTTGCATTTTTGTCTTGCATTTTTTACGATTAAGTTGTACTTTTGCATCGTAGTCATATTAAAGACTAATTTCTAAAACATAAAACAAACAATAACAAACTAAAAACAAACGATTATGAAGAAATTTTTTACTCTTATTGCAGCTGTCGCTATGGCAGCAAGTATGAACGCTCAGGGCACTTATGCAGTGCAGGAGGGTGACAATGTTACGGTTGGTGAACAGATTACATCAGTAGAGAACATCACCTTGACTTATATGGAGAATGCTGGTGCAGTTTTTAAGACAGCTAAGTATAGTAATTGGGCTGACGCAGACTTCGTGGCTTATGTATCTGGTAAGAACAATGGTAAGTTGGTAACTGGTGCTGAGCCAACAGGTAGTGTTTTTAAGTTTGAGACAAAAAAGGCGGGTTCTCTAACAGTAGGTGTTGTGTTGAACGGTGATAAGGGCTTCCATGTCCTGGATGCAGCTTTTGCTGAGGTTACTCCTGCTTCTTATAATTTGCCAGGTGCTAAGGATGGTGAATCTCAGACTTTTGGACAGAACGCAAAGGGCGAGAATATTCTTACTGCAAAGTCCTATGGCGTTGTAAAAATCAACGTTGCTGAGGGTGGTACATACTATGTTCTCGCTACTGGTACAAAGCTGGGCTTCTTTGGTTTCAAGTATGAGGTTGGAACATCAACAGGCATTTCAAACATCAATGCTTCTGAGGCAGCTAACGAGGGTGCTACATTCAACCTTCTCGGTCAGAAGGTGGCAAGCAATGCTAAGGGTCTTGTTATCAAGAACGGCAAAAAGTTTATTAACAAGTAATATCGTTTTCTCTTGCAGGACTTCGTTCCTGCAAGTCGCAAAAAATAATAAGGTCTTCTGTTTCGGCAGAAGACCTTTTTTATATTCAACTATCGCAAGTAAGCGCCATATGCTCTGAAGGTGCAGAAGCTCCTATGACCTTCTGCCTCGCACCTTCGCCAATACGCATTAGGTATCAAAGTACCGCAAGGTAAGAGCTTGGAGAAGATACGAAAAGGCATTGCAAAAGTAAAAGGAGATATTGATGCTGGTATGTTGATAGATAGACCAGTTCTACAATATGTATAAGTCAGTCGGCTTCCATGTCGGTTGTACTTCATGTGAAGTGGTGTTGGAGATTGGTAAATATGAAAGTAGGAGGTAAATGTCTTTTATGTATAACATTTACCTCCTACCCAATTTATTCTCTTCGAAAAGAGAAAAATTACTTCTGTACGAACTTCTTGCCAGCCTTAATGACTACACCCTTGTATGCCTTACCTACCTTCTGACCTGCGAGGTTGAATGCAGGAGCATTCTCCAGTGTTGCATCGGTTGTGATGTTGTTGATGCCTGTGGTTACACCATTCAAAGAGTAGATTTTGCTGTTCATGTCAATTTCGTAGGTATCATTGAACTTCTTCAATTTTCCCTTTACAATGACTTTATCGCCGACTTTTATCTGGTCTGCAGATGTGAAATCTGCTCCCTCTAAGTATTTTCCGCTGTAAACTTTCAGCTCGTTTGTAGTTTCACCATCATCAGAGATATTGTATGTTAGGCTTTTATATGTATCGTTGTATTGTCCTACACTTGTAACGATACCCTTAACGTAAACCTCAGTAGACAAGCCTTCACCTGCGTCAATCAGCTGTTTTGCCTTAGCTACTGTATAAGCTGTCTCAGGAGTGTTTGAAATGTCAACGATGATAGGAGCATCACCTGCCTTGTAATATTTTACAGATTTTACGGTAATTAAACCATTATCCTTATCTCTTTTGCAATCGAATATCAGTTTGTAATAGCAGTTTTCTTTTGGCGTTTTAATTGTGAATACGGCATCCCCTGCAGCCAAATTTTCGAGGTTTACTGTTTCAAGAACAGTTTCGCCTTCTTTGTCTGATGTAACTTCAAGTTTGATAGAATTGACGGAAGCAGCTTTGATTCTATCAATATTAACTACAACAGAAGAAATGGCTTTATCAATAGCAAAATCTGTAGTGATGGTTCCTACAAATGCACCTTTCCTTCCACCACATTTTATAAATGTCCAACTGTTTTCCCATCTATTATTGTTGAAATTTACAATTGACCATGAGTCAGTACCAATTTTGGCAGTCCATGTTTTGTCGTAAGCACCAACTTTATTGGTGGCATTGTTGTCATCTGGGAAGGTTAATGTTTTGTAAGCCTGTCCAAAGCTGAAATTAGCAATTAATGCCAACACAGCGATCATTGAAATGCGTAAAATTTTATTCATAAACGTAAGATTTAAAAGATTAATTAATGTTTTATTTAACTCTTAGGTGAAGAAAGTGCAAACGGGCGCAATGAAAGACAGCTTTCAGATTGCCGAGTGCTCTTATCTTCTTTTGCAAAGTTAGTAAAAAAATAGATAGGTTGTTCTAAAAAAGGCATTAAATTTCGATTAAAATGCAAAAAGGTCGAAAAAAGGACATAAAACATCCCTTTTTCGACCATGAACGATAGGCTTTTCTTTATTTAATTACTTTGTCTGTTGCGGTTTTGCCATTGCTGTAAGTTATCTTTCTGATACTGATACCCTTGGCAGGGGCATTGAGACGAGAGCCGTTGAGGGCATAATACGTGATGGAAGTCACTTCGCCTTTGTCGACAACCGTCTGGCTAATGCCTGTAGAGGTAGAAGTTGGATAATATTCATCAACTGCGTCAATGGCATCGGTATTTTCTGACTTCATGATGTTCTCTACCAGTGAGTTGGCATAGACTTCGATGTTGGTATAATAACCCTTAGCGTCGAGCGAGTAGGTGAGGGCATCAGAAGCGTCGTTTGGATTCAGGCCATTCGCCTTTTCCCATTCATCAGGAATACCATCCTTGTCGGTGTCGAAGCTTGCAGGACGTGTGCCGGTTCCGAAGTTGGTTTCCGTATAACCCTTCACGTCTGACACCTTATCTATAATACCAGGCGAGTTGGTGATGCTTCCCTTGTAGGTAGCAGTCCCCGTCTCGGCCTCTTCCATGTATCGGGCATCTATTTCGTCGCGATAGAGGGATGCTCCTACATAGGCTAAAACTTTTTCAAAAGCATCGGCAGCAGAGTGGGTGGTTACTTGTCCTGTAGGAGCTGGTTTATCCATCTTGATTTTTACACACGACTTGCCGCTGATGGTGGTATGAGCCACAGCGTCGCCATAGAAGTTCTTGGCATCGGGGCTATAGTATTCGCCGTTCAGGCTTGGAATACCCTTGTCATAGCTGATACCTTTCCAGTCTTTATTAGTAGTTTTCGAGCCTTTGGTGGTCTCGGTCGTATTACCATTGATATAATAACGGCTGGTCATATCGTAGAACTCAGGATGGTTTTTGTCGGAGTTGTCTTTAGTGGAAAGTGTTACCAGTGTGATGCGTTCCTGGTTTCCTCGCTCATTGCCAGTGCTTACATCTACCTTGATGCCGTTCAGGGTTGTACTATTCAAACTCTGACTCGGTCCTGCCTTATAGTAGTTGTTGACGATATTGATCTGTCCGCCACCAGGACCACCATAGCAGGTGCCCTGTGCATTATACATCACGCAGTTGCGGAAGTCTACGTTCTCTGCCTGTACGGTGTTCTGCCACTTATAGGTGCTGTATTCCTTGTTGTCGGTATAGCCCGTCCAACCATATCGTGCACCATTGAAACGTGGACCACGGTTCATGAGATGAGCTACGAAGTTGTGATGGAAGCTTGCCAACTTACCACCCCAGATGCCGCCATAGCCATGAGCACCCTTGGAGTGACCAGGGTTGGTGAGGCTCTCTGCCACGGTGCACCACTGCATGGTGAAGTTGTTGTTGTCATAGAACGAAGCCACCTCGTCGATGCTCCAGCTGAAGGAGCAGTGGTCGAAGATGATACCCATCTTGTTGCGCTGCCATGAGGCATCAGCACCGTCGTTGATGTCCTTCTCCTGTCCACGTCGGATGCGAATGAAACGGATGATGTTGTTGTTGCCCGGTTGAACGGTATAATAGCGCAGGGTGATGCCTGGCGAGGGAGCAGTCTGTCCGAGGATGGTGATGTTGTCTGCTATCTTCAAGTCAGACTTCAAGGCGATGACGCCAGCCACATCGAAGACGATGATTCTTTTGCCCGACTTGACAGCCTCTCGGAAAGAGCCAGTTCCGCTGTCGTTGAGATTCGTTACGTGATAGATTTTACCGCCTCTTCCTCCAGTAACAAATCTACCATGGCCTTCGGCTCCTGGGAAAGCAGGAGCCTGTGCCATGGTAGATATGCTGATGAGTGAAGCTGCAATGATAGATAATGATTTCTTCATTTGTTAGCCTGATTGTTTTTATAGAGTTACTTGATAAGTCCCTGCTGTTCCATTTCGAGACTTGCCCAGATGAAAGGACCAACGCCCTTGGCATCATTGTCGCGGATAGGCTCGCTCATATAATATTCGAAACTGCCGTCGCGCTTGTAGTTGGGCTTCTTGACGTATGGGCCAGGGCCAGGGCCCAAGCCGCTTACTGCACAGCAGCGTGTCAGACTGATGGTCTTGTCGGCGTTTACCTTGATAAATTGTTTCAAGATACCATTGTATGCCTTCACGCCAGCCTTGAGATATTCCTCAGAGAGGTAACCCTTGCGGTAGCCCTTGAGCAGCACATAGGCAAACATCGAAGAGGCTGTGCTCTCCAGATAGTTCTTGTCGCTCTTCACGTCGAGCACGTCGTACCATACGCCAGTCTTCTTATCCTGGTACTTCACCACACTCTTCATCGCCTTGTTCAGCAGGTCGATCACCTCCTGGCGGCGTGCATAGTTCTCGGGCATGGCGTCGAGGCACTCGGTCATCGCCATCACATACCATCCCAAGGCTCTTGCCCAGCAGTGCTGGCTCTTGCCGTCTTCCTTGTTTGCCCAGAACTGCTGATGGGTCTCGTCCCATGCATGCTTCCAGAGCTGAGTCTTCTCATCGTAGGTGCGATAGTCGGTCTTCACCATCTGGTCTACCGCATCGTTGAGATACTTCTCTGCCTTCTTGGGCTTCATGGTCTGTACGGCATAGTTGCAGTAGAAAGGCAGTCCCATGAAGATACCGTCGAGCCATACCTGGTTGGCGTAGATAGCCTTGTGCCAGTAAACTCCCTCCTTGGTGCGAGGCTGGTTCTGCAACTGCTTGAAGAGTGTCTTCAGTGCTTTCTCTGTTCCCTTGGTAGGGAAGAGGTTGTGCATGCGCAGGATGAACTTGGCAGTACGCACATTGTCGAGGTTGAAGTCTTCGTATTTGTAGCCAGTGATGTTGCCTTTCTCGTCGATCATCTTGGCAGGGTATTCCTTCAGGTAGTCGAGGATGGCATTGTTGCCTTCCTTGTAGTGCTCGTAGGTGTCGAGCATTCCCTCCATCTCGATACCCATCACATAGCTCCACTTGGGCTTGCTGCTGAAGTCGAGCAGGTAAGAGTGGGGCACGCGCTTCATCTCGCTGTAGGTGAGCCATTCGCTATAGTTCTTGTAGGGCTGGTCTTCCTTGTTGAGAACGAGGGAGCCGTTGATGACGAGGTTGTCGAACTTCACGTTGCGGGTCTTGCCGGTGATCTTGACAGGCTCTTTCACCACACCGTCGAACTTACAGTTCTTGATATTGATGTCGTAGACATTCTCCAAAGAGTCGCGGCCGATAATCAGTACGCCGTAGTCGCTCTTCTGGCAGGTGACGTTCTCTACATTCACATTGTTCACGATAGGTTCGAAACCACGATAGCATATCTCTTTTCTCTCGTAGTCGAGGTTGATCTTCACTACAGCCTCCTTGCACTGACCCACGACGACGTTGCGCATATTGATGTTCTGCACCTGACCGCCACGGCAGTTGTTGGTCTTGATGCGCAGGATGCGCTCCAAGTGTGGAGAGTCCATCACGCAGTTTTCGGCATATACGTTCTCGCAGCCACCCGAGATCTCACTTCCTATCACCACACCGCCATGGCCGTCTTCCATCTTGCAGTTGCGGATGATGATGTTCTTGGAAGGCTGGTTCCAGAGACGACCGTCGTTGTTGCGACCGCTCTTGATAGCGATGCAGTCGTCGCCGGTATGGAACACGCAGTTCTGGATGAGAACATTTTCGCAAGCCTCTGGGTCGCAACCGTCACCGTTAGGTCCTTCGTTCCATACATACACACCGTCTACCGTGATGTTCTTGGAGAGCAGTGGATGGATGACCCAGAAAGGCGAGTTGATCATCTTGACATCCTTGATAAGGATGCGCTCGCAGTGTACCATGTTGACCAACTGAGGACGCAAGCCATAGCCCATACCGAACTTACGCTCGTCGAAAGGCACACCGTCCTCTGCCATCTTCAGCAGTTTGCTGCGTGAGCCCAACTTCTGGCTCTCTTTGGTCACACCCTCCTTGTAACCGAAACGAGGGCTGCCATTCCACTGCCAGAAGGTGTCGTTGTTGCCACCTCCATCGATGGTTCCCTTACCGGTAATGGCAATGTCGGTAGCCTTGTAGGCATAGATGCAGGGAGAGTAGTTCCAGCAAGCCAGACCTTCCCAAGAGGTACGTACCAGGGGATAGAGCTTAGGCTCGAAGGCAAAGTGAAGGGTGGCGCCTTCCTCAAGAACGAGGTTGACATGGCTCTTCAACTCAATGGCTCCTGTGTTCCAGGTACCCTTAGGGATGATCACCTTTCCGCCTCCCTTCTTGGAGACAAGAGAGATGACTCTGTTGATGGCCTTTTGGTTTTGTGCAGCCGTTGCTGTAGTCTTGGCACCAAAAGATGTGATAAGGAACTGGCGTTCGGCAATTTTTGGCAATTGGATGCTCTGCTCGATACGCTTGTACTCATTGTCGTCCCATCCTGCTGCAAAGGCGCAAGCTGGCAATAGGAGAGCGAGCAATAGTGTCTTTAAGTATCTCATAATTTGCTTTAAAATAGATAATGATTAATACTGTAGTTGTTATTTTCGCCACAAAGATAATGAATTTATTTGGTAATGGTTGCGTACACAATGTTAAAAAACTCATTTTCCTTCAAAAAAGCTTGGAGTTCTCAATAATAAAGTTTATATTTGCAGCATCTTTTATAAGATTTCAATTTTCTTTATTGAAATCATTATCACGAGGTTGGTGCATCCTGCACCAACCTCTTTTTGGTATATATATAATTGAACTTTAGCAAGTTCAGAAGTTATAGAAGTTAAAGAAGTTATCACTTATCTCCTCAGCCACTAATTGTTAAAAAATAGTGTGAAAGATAATAAAAAAGTCTTCTTGTTTGGTGGTTTTTGATAAAAGTACTATCTTTGCAGTGATTTTTAACATTCCTAACACAATAAAAACAAATAGCCTATAGATTAAGATTTCTACTTGAAGAAACTAAAGAGGTTAGAAAAATGAGAAAACTCGAAGAAATGACCGATGAGCAACTCGCCTTGGCTTATGTCGAGGGCGACAATCGGGCATTCGATTTGTTACTGTCACGCAACGAGGTGAAACTGTTCGGCTACATCATGTTTGTGGTTCACGACCAGGAAAAGGCGAATGATGTCTTTCAGGAGACATTCGTCAAGGTGGTTACCAAACTGCAGCAACGCCAGTATGTGCCCAATGGCAAGTTTCTGGCATGGTGCATGCGCATAGCCCACAATGTGATGATGGATATGTATCGCGACAACAGATTGCAGAACATCGTGGAGACTCCCGATGACAACGATATGTCGAAGATAAGAGACGAATACGTGGTCTTCGATAATGCGGAGAACACTATCGTGCGGGGACAGGTGATGTCGGATGTTAAGAAGATGGTCAACCTGCTGCCACCTACCCAGAGGGAAGTGGTGTATATGCGTTATTACCAGCAGTTGTCCTTCAAGGAAATCGCCGAACTTACGAATGTAAGCATCAACACCAGTCTTGGCAGAATGCGTTACGCACTCCTTAACCTACGTCGTATGGCTAAGGAGCACGATGTCTTCTCGAATATTACAATGTTTTAAGACCGTGGATGGTGGCAAGAGGGTCTTTGCTCTTGAACACATAACTGCCACTCACCAGAATGTCGGCACCAGCCTCTATCAGGCGGGGAGCCGTTTCTGCCTGCACGCCACCATCGATCTCTATCAGTGCTTTCGAGCCGGATGACTTGATGAGTTGGCGCAGTCGTGCCAGCTTGCCTATGGTGTTCTCAATGAACTGCTGTCCGCCGAAGCCAGGATTCACACTCATCAGCAGCACCATGTCCACATCGCAGATAATGTCTTCAAGCACGCAGACAGGTGTGGATGGGTTCAGTGTTACACCGGCTTTCATTCCAGCGGCATGAATCTGCTGTATGGTACGGTGAAGGTGGGTGCATGCCTCGTAGTGCACATTCATCATCATTGCGCCCGCCTTGGCAGTCTGCTCTATGTACTGCTCTGGGTGGACAATCATGAAATGCACGTCAAGAGGCTTGGTGCATACCTTTGATACCGCCTCGATGACAGGAAATCCAAAAGAGATATTGGGCACGAAAACTCCGTCCATTACGTCGAGATGAAGCCAGTCGGCTTCGCTCTTGTTGATTATCTCTATGTCGCTTCTCAGGTCGATAAAGTTGGCTGACAACAGAGATGGGGATATGATTGGTTTCATTCTTTGTTCTTATTTTAGTTGAGGCAGAACGCCTCATAACGTCCATTCATTTTGATAGCGCGATAAGTGTAGGCTATCTGTTTGATCATATTGATAGTCTTTCTCGACGGTCTCATTTCATCAGAAGTAGAATATTGCTTCATAGGCGTTTTATTATATGTTAAGTTCTTGCTTTTGTTAATATAACGACGCCTTTGCCACTTTATTATATTTTTGCAGAAGAATATTCTAAAAAAAACGCAAGCGGCTTCGATGCCCAACGCAATTGCTTTCGTTGCTCATCGAAGCCGCTTTCATCTGCCATCGAAGCCGCTTGGCTTTTTTTGGAAAAACTTAGCTCAGCTTTCGCAGTTGCTAAAGCGCAGTTTGTTATCAGCTGCGCACGTTATATTTATTAATCTTCCTTATGGAGAATCAACAGGAGCATAAAAAACATTCACAGACGAGCAAGGTGCTGCGTCTGTGAATGTCGTAGAGGTTGTTGTCCCCATGATAGGGGGAGGAAGAAGTCTTGTTTATTTACTTACCTTTCTGGTCTTTCCATCGGCATACTTGACGATGTAGATTTGTCCGCGTTGCATCTCCTTGCTGTTGATGCGACGGCCCAGACAGTCGTAAACTCCCATTACCTGAAGACCTTGTGTAGTAGGAGTAGAGATACCTGTCGATGTAAACTGCAACTCAACACTATTGGATGGACTGCTTTCCCCAAAGCTTCCTGTGGCACTTACTGCATAGGTGTTGGTACCATCCAATGGAGCAGGGTCAACATAGTCGGTCGTTGTACTGGTGGCAATCTTGATGCCGTTTCGATACACGTTGTATCCAGTGATATTGTTGGAACTGCTGCCCAAGATTTCGAGGTTGTCAATCTGCCAGTAGTAGCTCAACCCCGTGTTGTCGGTATCATAGCAGTGGAATCGGATCTGCATTTCTGCTGACTGATATTCCGAGAGGTCGAGGGTAACCTTGGTGTACTTGCCTGCCACCGATGCGGCTAAATCAGTACAAGCATTGAAAATAGGTGTCCATGACTTTCCGTTGTCCTTGCTTACTTCCACATTATAATATTGAGGGTTTCTGGGTGTCTTTCCCGCAGCCGTTGTACGAGAATAGAAGCTCAGCGTCTTGCCATAAGCGAAGGTCTTGGATGTGAAATATTCATCTTGGTGAATATCCTCCCATGCGTAATACACAGTAGCAGCATAGCTTCCCTCGTATGGGCGGTATGTGCCCTTGTTTGGGTCGCCTTTCTGCCATCTCCATCCACGATCGCCCGAAGTGGTGACAACCCAGCCATTGGGATTCTTTGTGTTCTCAAAGTCATCGTAGAGGAGTGTCTCACCAGCAGAAGCTGCAGTCCATGACAAATGAATACCATTGTCCTGTATGTTTCCAGTCAGTTGTGATGGAGCTGTTACGATGTTTGACAACTGGGTGATGGGCAGTGGTGCCTCCGTGCTGGCTGTCTTCACCATGATGGTAGCCGTTCTGTTTTGTGGCTCATTGTTCTCGCTGTTCGCAGTGAAGGTGACCTCTGCATTTCCAGTACCCTCAGTCTGGCTCACAGTGATCCATGCAGGAAGGTTCTCTAAAGTCCAAGTCTCGTCAGAGGAGATGGTTACTGTAGCCGAACTCTGTGCGCCTCCAGCCAAGGTAATCTCTTTCTTGTTTAGAGAAAGGTGGTTGGTAGATTCGTGGAGATAGAACGAGATAGTGCTTCCGCAAGTAGAAATGTTGCTGATGGCAAAAGGTGCCTCCTTGCCATTGCTATAGAAGGGCTTGGCTGTAGTCTCGCCACCAAAAGCAGTTCTTCCACTCTCGGCACTGAAGAAAGCCTTTGTGATATCACCATCCGATGTGATGGTTCCGTTAGGACGGAAGATGTACTGTTCATCGAGTCGGGTAGTGCCATTATAGTTGACGTTGCCTCCAGTGTAGGCAGGGTTGATTCTGTAAATAAGCAGACCCGAACCAGGAAGACTCTTGTCGAAACCTTCCTTTTTGCGATATTCCACTACGAAGTATTCATCGCTTCCTACTGGTTTGATTTTATAAGCAATGTTTTCTTTGCTGCTGCCACCTACGGGATTCAAGGTGTAGGTACCAGCTTCGGAAATCTCTGGTATCTCGTCAATCCATTTACAGTAGCGATACTTGGTGTAGGCTGTCATGTTTTGTGCTACGAGCTGATTGTCTGACATCAAGTCCCATATTCCTACAGGGTTGAGGCTTCCTGAAGCATGATACAGATCGTAGGTGCCCAATGAGTGAGACATCTCATGGCAAAGAACTCCAGTATTAAGGGCGATGCCTTCGAAGTTTTCATAACCATTAGCCTCGTCGAAAACCATGATGTAGCCCACTAACTTCTTACCTTTTATATAGATAGCCTTTTCATCAGGCAAAGCCAAGTCCTTGCGTTGTGGCCAGAGGATGCCTCGCTTGTTGCTCAGTTCTGATTGTCCGCTGAAGATGATGCACAGGTTATCTATGTAGCCATCGTCGTTCTTGTCGATGTCGGTAGCGTCAGTCACGTCTTTCTCTATATAGTTGGCTATTTCTCTTACCAATGCCTGCATGCGTGCTTCACCCTCGGTGTCTGAGTTGTAGCCAAAGGGACGCAATGTGGCATCATACTTTTGGTAGTATGCTCTTTCGTAACGTGTCTTGTAAGACACAATCTTGGTGTCAGTAGTAACAGGATAGAAGGAACTCTTCCATTCCAACTGGTTGTAGGAAGCCTGTCGGAAATAGTTGTATACCGAGTTGTCGGTAGTGTTGCTGCCGTTGAACAGGTTCTGATAGGTGTCTATCGTATGTTCAAAAATACTGGCATCCTCGTCGGCAAAGCGCACAAAGCACACCGTGTTGCCAACGGTTCCTGTGTTCTTGTTGAATGCTCCTGCCTGGAAGGCAAAGAGGAGACAAAGAATGGTTAGTGCTAATGACTTCTTCATAGTCGTACTTGTTGGATTGAAAAAAGTGCCATACCCCATGAGACGTTTCGCCCATGCGATGTGGCACTTTATGAAATAAAATTATTAGAGGGCTACCTTGATAGCCTTGCCGTTGATGCTGACGATGTACAGACCCTTTGCAGCCTGAACATGAGCATTGGCAGAGTTGGCGTGGAAGTTAGCTACCACAGCACCACCCAAGTTGGCTACTGTTACAGCGTCGCCCTGTGAAAGTCCAGAGATAGAAATCTCATTACCTGCTGTGCTTACCTTCACACCCTGAGCTGTTACAGCGTTGATGCCTGTAGAACCTTCTACCTTTGTGACGGTAGTCTTGTAGATGCTTGTGCCAGTAAACTTGCTATATAAAGCAGAACTCATGGTTACATATACAGCTTCCTGTGCTGTAAGAAATGTAATTTTGCCGTCAGCAACTGTGTAGTCGGTGCCTTTTGTCAGAGCTGTTTTGTCTGACTTGTAAACAGCAAATTGGGTGTTCAAAGTGGCACTTGTCTGTGATGAGAGGTCGAGTACATCTCCTACCTTGTAAGATTCTGCAATGGCATAGTCATTCTGTGGAGCATAAGTGAATTTTTTTGTCGCAGTAGTTGCGTCAGGGGCAGGGAGCGTAGCCAATGTGAAGTTATTCTTAGAGATGTTCAAAGTATTCATCTTGGCACTGGGTAGTTTGATTTCTGTTAGCTGGTTGCCTATCAGAAAAAGTGTTGCATTGCCTGCATCTTGAATACCTGAAGCATCAATACTTGTCAGTTTGTTGTTGTTAAAACTGAACCTAGGTGCAGATGCTGTGTTATTACCAATCTTAACAGAGTTAAGTTCCATGTTAAGGGCATATACATTTCTGAGGGCTGGATTGGTGGATAAATCCAATTCGCCAGTAAATTTGTTCTGGCTGATTGTAAGATTCTGTAATGCCTGATTTTTGGTGATGTCTATTGCTGTCAGGAGATTATTCGTAATGTCCAAAGTTGTCAATTTGGTACACTTGCTGATGTCAATGCTTGTCAACTGATTGTTGCTGATGGTCAGCTTTTCCAACTCTGTGTTCTTTGTCAGATCAATGGAAGTCAGTTTGTTGGCATTGGCAGTCAAATCTTTCAAGGATGTAGCCTTAGTTACATCCAAAGACAATACTTGGGCACCAACTTTTACATTTGATGGACATCCGAAACCAACGATATTGTCGCCATAGATTTTTACTTTTCCATCACCTACAACGGTACCCGTTACTTCTTTCATAGTTGAATATTTACTATCGTATACAGGTAACTTCTCTGATGTGACTTTCTCGCCATTGCCCCAGTCTATCTGTACTGTTCCTTCAGTTGCCAGTCCGATGGAAAAAGTTCTGGTGTTGCCATCTACCTCTGCCTGCAATTCAATGGCAGGTTCTGTCTGTGCGAAGGCTGTCATTGTACTGATGACTGCCAACAAAAGTGTAAAGAATTTCTTCATACTTGTAGTGTCTTATGTTGATAAATATAAAAGTTTGCGGTCATTTATTTAATGACCTTCTTGATGCTGTTGCCCTGCTTGACAATGTACAAGCCTTGCTTCTGACCCTTCAAGGTGTTGCCTACTTTGACGCCATCAATAGTATATACCTCCTGTGCGGTTGTACCTTGTGTCTGTATGTTGGCAATGCCTGCAGTTTCCTGCTTGGGAGTGGTCACCTTGATGCCGTGGATGTAAACCTCTTTATTTGTGATGTTGCGGAAGTATGCATATACAGGTTTGTCGGACTTAATTGTAATTTCGTTGTAGCCATTTGTTTGTTTTTCAAGGCCTGTAACCGTGGTGTTGCCTGCACCTGCAAACTTGTTGAACATGCTATATGCTTTGCGCACTTCATAATCACCGAACATAGTGCCTGCTTTGTCTGTGCTTAAAAGTTGGCAGTAGATGGATCCCGAGCATGAAACATTTATGCTGAATGTAGAGCAAGAAGGAAGGCAAAGAACAATTCCACCACCATTTGGTGAATTTGATGCACTTGCTGCAGGTAAGATGATAGCTCCTTTCTTAAAACCATCTGCACCTATCTCGCCGCCTTTTCCGTAGCCAATCGCATCAGGGTCAACTGTAGTCGAAGGATATTGAAATTGGTCAGCATAAACCATCTGAATAATTTTGCCATTGGGGTCTACTTTGTAGTCTTCTTCATTGCAGACACCGATATACCTGTCAACAATCTCCTGGCTATTGAACCATAACCAGCCATCTGCGTCAACTGCTGAAGCTGGGAAAAGATTGTACTCCTGTGCTTGAACTCCGATAGCGCTGAGTAATAGCGCCCATGCTAAGTAAAGTTTTCTCATAAAGATGATGTTTTTTGTTAAGGAATGTTCTTTCGTCAGCATCTTGCTGACGAAAGAACTTTTATCCGTTGTTTGTATTGAGTGTTTTATTACAGCTATATATGAATAGTGCTCTTTTTATTGTTCTGTCCAGTCTGGGTTCTGGGCAATGCCGTGATACTTGATCTCGCTCCAAGGAATGGGCAGATAGTATTGTTTCTTGTCGAAGACTCTCACACGTTTAGGGAAACGGTTTACGTTGCTGATGGTGTACTTGGTGTTTACCACCTCGTTGTTTACCACAGTTACATCAACACGCATACCCTTCAGAGGATTGGTCTCGCCGTTCATCTTCTGCTCTGCCACACCCCATCTGAAGAGATCCCAGTAGGTGGTTTCCTCGAAAGCCATTTCCACACGACGCTCGTTCTTGATGTCGTCGAGTGTTGGATTCTCGATATCGGGCATGTGAACACGCTGACGGGTCTTGTTGACATACTCTTTAGCCAAGTCTGTATCTCCTAAGTCGTAGCAAACCTCAGCATAGTCGAGCAGTGCCTCTGCAAATCGCCAGATGATGTAGTTCTGCTTGCTGGCGTAGGTATCGTTGTTGTCGATAGTCTGGCTTGGATCAACAAACTTGCCCATGTAATAACCAGTCAAGGTTACGGCAGCCGACGTAGAAGTACCATAAGGTGTAAGGTCGACACCGGCAGTACGGTTTGTATAATGAATGTCCATCACGTGGTTGCGGTAGGTACATCCATCATACAGGATGTTGGCATAGAAACGATAGTCTCTGTTGTCGTATGGATGCTGTGCATCGTAGGTCTTGCCAGGCTGCATGCCATACTCGTCCACATGGTTCTGGGTAGGAGTGTAGGCTGCTGTCGTACCTGTAAAGAAAGGAGAGGCCGCGTCTCTATCGAGCTTATGACCAAACTTATTGGCAAAGTCGCCATCATCAGAATGCTGTACCTCGAAGATAGACTCCTGTGAGTTCTTGGTCAAGAAGATTTTGCGATAGGCATCGCGAATATCGTCCTGTGTGGTGGCAGAGATAGGGATGAGGCTATACTGGTTCAGAGCGAAGAGGTCTTCGTAAGCCTTCTTGGCCTTCTCCAGCATGATGTGTGACTGGTCGTCGGCAAAACCTAAGTAGGTTAGTTCCTCACCCTTGTTCTGGAATACCTTACTGGCAGCCCAGAGGTAAGTCTTCGCCTTGAGCATGATAGCAGCACCCTTGGTGGCACGTCCTGTTTCGGTAGTGGCGTGAGCCTGGGGAAGATACTTGGCAGCCTCATCGGCCTCAGCCACGATGAAGTCTACCATCTGCTGATAGCTTGCACGTGGGAACTTCTCTTCTTTGATGAGTGGATTATAAGTGTGGTCGATGAGGGTTACACCACCAAACATTCTCCACAGCATATAATAGTAATAGCCTCGCATGAAGTGCGCTTCACCGATGATGCGGTTCTTCTGGTCGCCATTGCTGATATTACCTAAATTTTCCAGCAAGGTGTTGATAGACTGAATCTGAGTGAAGTAGTTGCTCCATACATTGGCAGCCCATTTGGTAATCTCCTGGCTGTTGCCTTTCAGTAAGTCGCCATAGCCGGCGTTGTAGTAAGAACTCTTACCCACACTAATCTGGTCGCCAAACCAAGGCATATAATATCTTGATTTGCTCTTTACCAGCGAAATGCTGGGAACATAAGTGCTGAAGCCATTGCTCATACATCTGTACCAAGAGTTCTCGTATTCGTCGAGAAGCTGAGGATTACTCCATACCGACTTCTCGGAAATCTTGTCGAGAGGAGCATCCCTGAACAGGCTGTCGCAACTCGTCAGCACACCGGTGGTGGCTGCGAGTGTAATGATGGTTATGATTCTATTGAATTGTATTTTCATACTTTCTGTGTTCTATATATATTATAATGTGGTCTCGTTAGAAACCTAAGTTGAGAGTTACACCGTAAGAACGCTGGATAGGGTAGCCACGGAGTGACTCAGGGTCCATGCTCTTCAGACTGCTGATGGTGAAGAGGTTGCTTGCCTGCAAAGCGATGCTGAGCGAAGAGAGGCTCATCTTCTTGACGATGCTGCCTGGGAAGTTGTAACCGAGGTTCAGCAACTTGAGGCGCACGAAATTACAGTCCTCAATCCAGAATGTAGACTTCTTGCGGTTGTTGTCGTTGGATGTGGCAATCTTCACGCGTGGATATTTGCCAGAAGGATTGCTCTCCGACCAACTGTCGGTAAGGTGATACTTCTGATACTTAGGCAGGGTACCGTTCTCCAATGTATAGTAGTCGGTAATGTTCTGCTTGTATCCAGACTCGCCCTGGAAGATGGCATTGAGGAAGAAACCCTTGTATTGCATTCCGAAACGGAAGCTGAAGTCCATGTCGGGTTGTGAAGAGTTCTTGACGTAAATATAGTCATGAGAGTCGAGAACACCATCCTCGTTCTGGTCGATGTATTTGATGTCACCAGGAGCGATGGTTGCATTACCCTGTCCGTCCTGGTCGAGTGGCCAGTTGTCGATTTCTTCCTGACTCTGGAACAGACCTGCTGCCTGATACATCTGCCATACCATGCTGCTGGTTCCCTTACGGCGAAGGTTGGGCAACTGGCTGCTCTCGTCGCCGAAGTCGAGGTATTTGTCGTTGCTCTTTGACAGATTGATTGACATGTTGTACTTGAACTTGCCGATGGTGTTCTTGTGGCTGATGGTGAAGTCCCAGCCCCATGCCTTCAACTTGCTGAAGTTCTCAGAAGGATAAGCTCCGTCGGTACCTGTCGAAGGAGGGAATAGATAGTCGGGTGCCGATGTGATCTTGTCGGTCTCGTAACGTACGAAGTAATCGAAAGACACACCGATGCGTCCGTTCCAGAAGCCCATGTCCAAACCGAAGTTATAGTCGTGGGTCTTTCCCCATGACAGATCGGTGTTAGGATAACTCATGAGGGTGAATCCTGGACGGTAAACGCTTGAGGCAGAACCCTTGCTGCCGAAGCTGTAACCATAGTTGGCTGACTCGGTGTAGTTCTTCAGATATGAGTATGCACCCACCAAACCGTCATTACCCAACCATCCAGTAGAGGCTCTCAGCTTGAGGTTGGAGATGACGCCCTGCTTCCAGGCTTTGAAGAATTCCTCATTAGAAACAACCCATGAACCAGAGAATGATGGGAAGAAACCCCATCGGTTGGATGGTGAGAAGTTGGTAGAACCGTCGACACGGAAACTGAACTCAGCAAAGTACTTGTTGGCGTAGCTGTAGTTGAGACGGCCGATAGTAGAGGCACGCTCGTTGATCGTCTCATTACCAGAGAGAGTTGAGCTCTTGGCCACACCCATGGTCTCGGGCACAGAAGTCTTGTCGAGGTTCTTGCCTATCATATACTGATTGTTGAGACGCTGGTAGTTCATGACCAGTGTGGCACCTACGGTATGCTTTGCCGCAAAGGTGTTGTTGTAGTTGATACCAGCCTCATAGAGCTGACTCTTATAGAAACGGTCGGTCTGCTCTAAGGTTGTCTTAGCCTTAGGATAAACCGTATTCTGGTCGATGGCAAATTCTTCTGTAGTGGCATCGTAGGTGTAGAGAGTTACAGGAGTGCTGTATCTCTTTTCTATACGATGGTTGTCATCGAAGGTTCCACGTACATAGGCATTCAGACCCTTTACCCAAGGAATGTCCCATCGCAGGTTGACATTCACAGTACCCATTCTTGACAGATCTTTGATGTATCCGCCCAAGCCACGAAGGTTGATGAGTGGGTTGCTACCATCGATACTTGCCAACTCGCCATTGGTAAACTCGTATACCTGGAGGGGAGAATAGCTATAGGCAGCATCGAGGGTTGTGTAGCTGCTGTTCTTGGCGTTAGAGTTGGCGCCCGTATAGTCGACAGACAAAACGAGACCCTTGGTGAGGGTGGCATCCAACTTCATAGAGTAGTTGATGCGGTCGCGACCAACACCACTATAGAGACCTTTAGAGTTGGCATAGCCTAACGAGAGATAGTATTTTACGTAAGAGTTGCCACCACTTGCCGAAACAGCATGAGTGGTAGAGTAGCCCGTCTTGTCGAGATAGTCTAAGAGGTTGCTGTCACCATAGACGTTGGGGTTGGAGTGAGTGCGGATCTCTTCCAACTGCTCCTCTGTATAAGGAGCCAGGGTGCTGGAAGGAGTATTGGCAATGGCCTGGTTGCGAAGTTTGGCAAACTCGTAGGCATTGAGGAACTCTGGCAGTTTGGTAGCTTCCTGGAGGTTGTATTGGCCACGGTAGTTGATGCGCAACTTCTGGTTGCCCTCAGCGCGCTTGGTTTGTACGAGAATTACGCCATTGGCAGCACGCGAACCATAAACTGCAGCAGCTGCAGCGTCTTTCAATACGGTGATGCTCTCGATGTCATCGGGGTTGAGGTCGGAAAGACGAGTCTCACCATCAGAAGTAGTCGTACCGAATCTTGGTACACCATCGATAACGAGCAATGGTGATGAGTTGATACCACGGATATGAAGGGCAGCTTCCTTGGCAGTACTTGGGTCACCCGTAGAAGCCATGACCTGCAGACCAGCCACCTGTCCGGTAAGCGCATTGTCGAGGTTGGCGGTAGGCATCATGAGCAAGTCGTCAGCCTTGATGGTCTCAATAGAACCTGTGATAGACGATTTCTTCTGAAGACCATAACCTATTACGACAAACTCGTCGAGATGCTGGGCGTCTTCTTCCAGTTTCACTTCTATCTGTTTGCCAGACTGAGCGCTTACCTCCTTGGTCTTGTAGCCAAGGAAAGAAATGACCAACTTACCCTGATGGGCAGGGATGGAGAAGTTGCCATCCACATCGGTGCTGGCACCTATCTTGGTGTCTTTCCACCTTACATAGGCACCAGTGACAGGCTCACCAGCCTGGTCGATCACCTTACCCTTGACGAAGTCCTGGGCGTTTGCAAATTGACATACCCACATGAAAGTAAGCATGAGTGCCCACTTCATGTAGTAGTGCTGTGTTTTGTTCTCTCTCATAAAAATATTTATTTTCAAATATATAACTTGTTCTGGGGAGAATTCGGGGAGAATTCTTTTTGAGGAATTCGGGGAGTTAAAGGAGTTAAGGAGTTAAAGGAGTTAAGACAACAGCTTTACTGCTGAGTATGCTTCCAAAAAGACTGTTGGCTTTAACTTCTGAGCGAAGCGGTATCTTCTTTAACTCCTTAACTCCTTTAAACTTCTAAACTTGCGAAAGTAGAGTTACTTATTGTTCAGCAACTTCTCCATGAGAAGAATCTGATAAGAGTAGAAGTCGCGGGTGCTGCCAGTAGCGGTAGCACGATAAGCACGATACTTGTTGAGTACACGCAGCAGGCTTCCTGTCATCAGGGCACCAGTCTCAGCATCGCTGAGCATGCTGCCACCATAATTGATACGTACGAAGCTGTCGGTCATATCGTTGGCATTGCAAATCTGCTGCGACATCTCGAGGTCGTTCTGCCACAACTGGTCGTCGGTGAGACCCTTGGTCTTCTTGCCTGTCTCGGGCTGCAAGCCAGTGCGCTGCATCATCAGATTGATGGCATTAGACTGCAGAGCCTGCTCGGCATAAGAAAGTTTTCCACCCACAGGAGCCTTGAAGATCATGTTGGTCAGGTCGTTCATATAACCTTCGATGGTGTAGTTGGCGTTGGCATTTACCATTCCACCTTCCTTGATGCGATAGAGTGCTGTGGGGTTGAACAGTGAAGAAATGGTGCGCTTGCAGATGTTCTTGTTGACATCCAAACTCAGTTCCATCTTGTTCAGCAGGGCATGAGGTGTGAGCCAACTGTCGAAACTGCGCATCTGTGCAAGCAGCCATGTGAGGGCTTCCTTCTGACGTGCTTTGTTGATGTAGTTCATGCTCTGAGCCTGACCGTCGCCCTGTCTGATCTCAGTATATTCGATGCCACCGATATAAGATGCCACATGGTTGATGTAGCGGGTGTACTGCTTGGTAACCTCACGATAGAGTTCCTCCAAGTCGTCGTATCTCTCGCCCTTCTCCATGGTCCAGTTCTCGAAGTTCTTCATCAGAATCTTCATGTTGCTGATACCATAGTTGCTGGCTTTGATATGGTCGTTTCCAAGGTCCTCGGTCAGGTCGGTTGGGTCTACGGTACCTAAAACCTGCTGAGCGCCAAACTGGAATTTCTTATCGTTGGCTTTTTCGGCAATCCATTTGTTAAGAGTAGCCACTTCCTCTTCAGGAGTATTGGCGCCCTTGATGATTCTGTAACCCCAGTTGATGGCATACTTGTCGTATACACCGATAACAGGAGGAGTAAGACGCACGCCTTTCTCCAAATCGCCAGGCTGGGCGACGTAGTTGTTGCGGGCATAGTCCATGATACTTGGCGTGGTGCCATACTGCTGTGTGAACTTAGGATCTCTCAGCTGCTCAACGTCGAAAGCATAGCTGGCACCCATGTTGTGCATCAGACCCAGGGTATGACCAATCTCGTGGGCTGCTGCATAACGGATAGACTCGCGCATCACATCGTCATCGAAGATGTTCTTGCGAACTCGCTTGTCTACAGCTGCTGTCTGGATGAATCGCCAGTTGTGCAACAGCGATACGATGTTGTGATACCAGATGACGTCGGCAGTGAGAATCTCGCCGGTACGAGGGTCTTTATGACTTGGACCCATGGCATTGGCTGTAGACGTAACTGCATACTTGAAGCAGTTGTAGCGCATATCGTCTGGATCGAAGTCGGGGTCGTTTTGGGGATAGTCCTTAGCTATGATGGCATTCTTGAAGCCAGCCTGCTCGAAGGCTTGATTCCAGTCCTCGATACCCGTCTTGATGGTTGCTCTCCACTTCTCAGGGAACGCAGAATCGACATAGAACACGATAGGTTTCTGTGGCTCTACCAGTTCGCCGGCAAAGTACTTGTCCATATCCTCGGGCTTGGGTTGCAGGCGCCATCTGTTGATGTAGGTCTTGCTCTCCACCTTGTCCTTGGAAGAACTGTAGATGTTCTTGTTGTTATTGAAGAAACCCACTCGGTTGTCCTGGTATCTCATAGGCATAGGATCCTCGGGCAGGACGAAGAGCGAACGGTGAACCTTCACAGAGTAAGGCTTTTTGACCATTCCTGTGGTGTTGAACGACAGGGTGCTCTCTATCTCGATGTTCTTAGGGAAAGTCTTCACGAAGTCGATGCTGGAAGCATCGGCAGAGAAAGTACCCTTGATGGCATTGGCATCGCCGAAGAGTTTAGAAAAAACAGAAACCTCTTTCAGTGGAGAGATGTAAGCCTCGTTGGTACCGAAGAAAGAAGTCACGTCAATAACGACATTGCCATTATTGCGTGCAGCAATCTTGAAACCTTTCATACGAGGATTCAAGAAATTCTTGTCGAAAGAAGCTGCGATAGGGTCGTTCTTGTCAACGACATTGTTGCTCTGTATGAGATTGATGTAAACATTGCGCTCATCTTTAGAAAATTGTATGAGCAAAGGAGTGTTAATCATCTGTCCAGCCACAAAATCCTGTGTGTCGCTGGTGGCTGCCATTCTGTTGGCTAAGATATACTGGCGGTGGAAGGCAGAGTCGGGCAACTCAAAGTAGAGTTTACCACTTTTGTTGTTGTAGATAACAGTAAACAAACCTGTATCTTTCTTTCCGCCCTTGGTGACTTTAGCATAGTCTGTTTTAGTGGAATCAGACTTAGCAGTCAGCAAGTTAAGGCTCTTTTTCTTGCTCTTGGCTTGGGTGTTCAGTGATGGGGGGGCAAAGCAGATGCTTGCAGCCAATACCAATGTGGATAATCTCATAATAAATGTTTTTTCTTTTCGTTTTATTCTGTACGTTAATTTTTAATGGCGCAAAGTTACGTATAAAAAATGAAAAAACAACCATAATACGGGGAAAAATATCGATTTGTAGCAGAATTAACAAAAAAAGTAAGCGAATTGATAGAATTTTTTTGATAAACCTTCTCTTATTGCCCCATTTGCGAAAGTGGAGTATATATAATAAGGTATAGGGACGGATAGAGGGATGGAAAAGAGTAGAAAGTGATAAAAAATAATCGAAATTGCAATTTTTATCGACAAAAAGTTTGTAGATTGAAAGAAAAAGTGTAAATTTGCAATCGAAACAATCACGAAACAATATAATTCATAAATAATAAGCAAATGACAACATTCGTATCTTCAACAGCATGGTGGTGGCGTATCTCAAGATTGAAACAGTCGTGAGTCGATAAGCCGTGTGTGGATATGAAAATCCTAAGAGAGATAGAAAAGGCCTGCCGTAACTTGCGACAGGTCTTTTTTCTTTAAGGTCTGTTACAGGTAGAAGGAGGGTTTGAACGAAGATAACAACAAAAAATATAGGAGACAAAACTTATGGAAATGAAGGACATTTTGAACAGAATGTTGAATCATGAGGAACTTTCCCGTGAGGAAACCAAGAACATCATCGTTGGCATCACAAAGAGTGAGTTCCCCGAAGAACAGATCACAGCCTTGCTTACAGGCTTGCAGATGCGTGGTGTGACCGTGGACGAGTTGTTGGGCTTTCGTGACGGAATCCTGGCGACAGGAGTTCCTGCCATCCTCGACTGCGACAGATATATAGACGTAGTAGGAACGGGAGGCGACCGTAAGAATACATTCAATATTTCTACCACCTCGTGCTTCGTCATAGCAGGAGCCGGATATAGGGTGGCCAAACATGGAAACTATGCTGCCACATCGGTGAGTGGAGCTTCCAATGTGATTAAGAATCATGGAGTACATTTCACTGACGATCTCGACAAACTCAACCGCTCCATCAATGAGGCTGGTATCGTGTACCTTCATGCACAGTTGTTTGCCAAGGCGATGAAGTTTGTCGGTCCTATTCGCAAGGCCTTGCAGTTTCCTACCGTCTTCAATCTCTTAGGTCCTTTGGTCAACCCCAGCCAGCCTTCGTGTCAGTTGCTCGGAGTTGCCAATCTCGACCAGATGCGCCTCTATAATCAGGTATATCAGAAGATTGGCATCGACTATGGCATCGTCAACAGTATAGATGGATATGATGAGATTTCGCTGACCAGTGACTTTAAGGTAACAACCAACGACTATGAGCGCATCTTCAAACCTCAAGACTTAGGTTTCGAGACAGCCAAACCGGAAGAGGTTAGAGGTGGAGCTACCGAAGAGGAGGCAAAGGACATCTTTGATGCCGTACTTGAAAACCGAGCACTTCCTGCCCAGAAGAATATCGTTTTGGCTAATGCAGCCTTTGGTATCCAGGTGATGGAGAAAGGCAAGAAGAGCATTGAGGAGTGTGTGGAAATAGCACGCGAGAGTATAGACTCGGGCAAGGCACTTGCCACCTTCAAGAAATTTGTGGAACTGAATAGTTAAAGGTAAAAAGGTAAAAAAGTAAAAAAAGTAGAACATGGCTGATATATTAGAAGAAATCGTAGCTCATAAGCGAATAGAGATGGAGCAGCGCAAGCGCTTCATATCTCCACGCCAGATGGTAACGTTGACCGACAGGAAGATAAAGGCTGACGAGGGACTTACCCCAGGAGGCAGCATGCGTGACGCCTTGATGTCATCATCCACAGGTATTATTGCCGAGTTCAAGCGCAAGTCGCCCAGCAAGGGATGGATCAAGAAAGAAGGCAAGGCGAGCGTTATTCCTTTGGGCTATCAGCAGAATGGAGCTTCGGCATTGAGTATTCTTACCGATATCGACTATTTCGGAGGCTACGACGAATATATACAGGAGGCCCGCCATGTGGGTGTTACCTTACCTATATTATATAAGAACTTCGTCGTAGAGGAATATCAGCTTTTGCAAGCCCGCTATTGTGGCGCTTCGGCTGTGCTTCTGATTGCTGCCTGTCTGACAAAGCAGGAATGTAAAGATCTTCTGAATATGGCGCATCAGTTGGGACTGGAAGTCTTGTTGGAGATGCATAACGCCCAGGACTTCGAATATGCTGAGTTGGCCCCCGATATGTATGGCATCAACAACCGCAACCTCGGAACTTTCGTTACGGATGTGGAGAACAGTTTCCGCCTGGCAGAACAGTTGCCCAAGGATGTATGCAGAGTGAGTGAAAGCGGTATCTCCAATCCGGAAGTCGTGAGAAGACTTCGTGAGGAAGGCGGTTTCAGAGGCTTTCTGATGGGAGAGCAGTTTATGAAACAGGCCGACCCGGGCATAGCCCTGAATGAGTTTATAGCCAATTTGTAATTTTAAAAATAGAACCGTCTTTAAAGCATCATGATTATAAAGGTATGTGGCATGCGCGATGCCGACAACATTCGCGATATTTCTGCACTGGGAGTCGACATGATAGGACTGATTTTCTATCCTCCGTCACCCCGATATGTGCAGCAGTTCAGCAGTGGGGCTGGCATTATTCCCGACTATGCACCCGACATGGGAAAGACACCACTCAGGGTAGGTGTCTTTGTAGACGATATGCCTCAGAATATAGTGACAAGAGTCTATAATTACAAACTCGACTATATTCAGTTGCACGGCAACGAACCACGCGAGACATTGGAGAACCTGCGTGCCACTATCGACCCCGATATCAAACCCAAAATCAAGATCATCAAGGCCATCAGTGTAAGTTCGGCCGAAGACATTAAAAAATATAAGGAATATGTAGGAGCTGCCGACCTCTTCCTCTTCGACACCAAATGTAAGACTGTGGGTGGAAGTGGTGAGCAGTTTGATTGGCAAGTCCTGCAGGCTTATGATGGCGATGTGCCATTCCTACTGAGTGGTGGCATCGGACCCGATGATGCAGAGCGTATCAAGAACTTTCATCATCCCAAGTGCATAGGCATCGACCTCAACTCGAAGTTCGAGATTGAGCCAGCACTCAAAGATGTAGAGAAACTCAAGCAATTCCTTGTAAAGGTAAAAAAGTAAAAAGGTAAAAAGAACCCTCTTGCTTTAGAAAAGGTAAAAAAGTAAAAAGGTAAAAAAGTAAAAAGAGCCCTCTTGCTTTAGAAAAGGTAAAAAAGTAAAAAAGTAAAAAAGTAAAAAGAACAATGAACAAGATAAATCAACTATTTGAAAGTCGTAAAGACCGCAAGCTGTTGAGCTTGTATTTCTGTGCCGGTTGTCCCACTCTCGAAGGCACGGGCGATGTCATCAAGGCAATGGAACGACATGGCATCGATATGATAGAAGTGGGCATACCTTTCAGTGACCCTTTGGCCGACGGACCAATCATTCAGAGTGCCGGAACGCGGGCTCTGAAGAACGGTATGACCGTGAAGACTCTCTTCGGACAACTGAAAGCCATCAAGGGCGAAGTAAGCCTTCCTCTTGTGCTGATGGGCTATCTCAACCCAATCATGCACTTTGGCATCGAGGCTTTTTTCAAAGAATGTGTTGAGGCTGGAGTGAGTGGAACCATTATTCCCGACCTGCCTTTCGACGACTATCTCAAGGTGGTGAAACCTATAGCCGACAAGTATGACATTCGTGTCATCATGATGATAACTCCAGAAACCAGCGAGGAGCGAATCCGCTTTATCGACGAGCATACCGACGGTTTTATCTATATGGTCAGTTCGGCAAGTATCACTGGCGCTCAAAGCAGTTTCGGAGATGCCAAGCTCGCTTACTTCAACCATATCAACGGTATGAAACTTCGCAATCCCCGAATGATAGGTTTCGGTATCAGCAACAAGCAGACTCTCACCAGTGCCCAGGACAATGCTGCGGGAGCCATCATTGGAAGTAAGTTTGTTACCTTGCTCAATGAGACACTCGATCCAGACAAGGCTCTCGATGAACTCTTTGAGGCACTGGAAAAATAAGTGAAGAGTGAAGAACGAAGAGTGAAGAATTCATCTGTTTTGTTTGTGGCACAAGGGCGAAAGTCTAATTTAATATTTAACATTTAACATTTAACTCACGATGTATCAAGTTGACGATAAAGGATTTTTTGGAAAATTTGGTGGCGCATACGTGCCAGAGATATTATATAAATGTGTGACAGAACTGCAGCAGGCCTACAAGCCTATCATTGAGAGCGAGGAGTTCAAGAAAGAATATCATCAGTTGCTCAGAGACTATGTTGGTCGTCCTTCACCTCTCTATTATGCCAAACGCATGAGCGAGAAATATGGTTGCCAGCTCTATCTGAAGCGTGAGGACCTGAACCATACAGGAGCACACAAGATCAACAATACCATCGGCCAAATTCTGATGGCAAAGAGGATGGGCAAGACCCGCATTATCGCTGAGACAGGAGCCGGTCAGCATGGTGTGGCAACAGCCACCGTCTGTGCCTTGATGGATATGAAGTGCGAAATCTTTATGGGTGCTACCGATGTGGAGCGTCAGCACACCAATGTGGAGCGTATGAAGATGTTGGGTGCCAAGGTGAATCCTGTGCGCACGGGTAACATGACCTTGAGTGATGCCTGTTCGGAGGCTATACGTGACTGGTGCTGTCATCCACAAGATACTTTCTATATCGTAGGAAGCACCATGGGTCCTCATCCTTATCCAGACATTGTGGCAAAGATGCAGAGTGTCATCTCCGAGGAACTGAAATGGCAGTTGCAGGAAAAGGTGGGTCGCGATTATCCCGATTACCTCATCGCCTGTGTGGGCGGAGGAAGCAATGCGGCTGGTACCATTTATCATTATATTGATGATGAGCGCGTTCAGATTTATCTTGCCGAGGCAGCAGGACATGGAATCGATACCAACTATACAGCAGCCACCATGCATTGCGGAACAGAAGGTATTATCCATGGGGCGAGAACACTCGTTATGCAGACCGAGGACGGACAGATAGAGGAAGCTTTTACCATCAGCGCAGGTCTTGACTATCCTGGTATCGGACCCATGCATGCCGATTTGGCAACCCGTGGCCGCAGTCATGTGCTTGCCATTAAGGACGACGAGGCTATCTATGCCGGTTATGAGTTGACACGTATGGAGGGAATCATCCCAGCCATAGAGAGTGCTCATGCTGTGGCAGCGCTGAAGAAAATGAAGTTCAAGAAAGACGATGTCGTTGTCCTGACAGTGAGCGGTCGAGGTGACAAGGATGTTGAAACTTATTTGTCTCATAAAGAAATGGCAAGAGAATATGGCAACTTTTAATTATACGACCCAAACACGTAAGATTCTTGCTGACCTCTATACACCGGTGGGAGTCTATATGCGATTACGAGATATTTATCCACAGTCGGCGTTGATGGAGAGTTCCGACTATCATGGTACAGAGAACTCGCGTTCCTTTATCGGTGTGCACCCCATAGCAAGCATCGCCGTAGGACATGGAGTGGTGACAGCCACCTATCCCGACGGAAGAGTGGAGGAAAAAGAGTTGCCCGCCTTCGGTGAGGGCAAAGGAGAAGAATGCAAACTCGCCATCTCGAAAGCCTTCAATGACTTTATCCAGACTTTCCATGTAGAGGGGGAGGGCAGTGAGTGTTGCGGTCTGTATGGTTTCACAACCTTTAATGCCGTGCGCTACTTCGAGAACATTCCCGTGCTGGATACGACGATGGAGAAGAACGATGCACCTGATATATATTATATAATGTATAAGAACATCATTGTCTTCGACCATTTCAACAACACCATGCAACTCATCACCCTCGGTGAGGAGGCAGAGCTCGATGCGCTCATGAAAGCCATCAACAAGGCCAATGTGAAACCTTACGATTTCCATCCTGTAGGCGAGACTACTTCCACCCTTACCGATGAGGAGCATAAGGCCAATATCCGCCGTTGCATACAGCATTGTCTGAGAGGCGATGTGTTCCAGATTGTGGTAAGCCGCAGGTTTGTGCAGAAATATGAGGGCGATGACTTCAAACTCTATCGAGCCCTTCGCAGCATCAATCCGTCGCCTTATCTTTTCTACTTCGACTTTGGCGGTTTCCGCATCTTCGGCTCATCGCCCGAGACCCACAACCGCATTGTCGGTGACAAGGCTTTCATCGACCCAATAGCAGGAACCACCAAGCGTACAGGCAACATGGAGCAAGACCGCAAGGCAGCAGAGTTCCTGCGCAACGATCCCAAGGAAAATGCCGAGCATGTGATGTTGGTGGACTTGGCACGCAACGACTTGAGCCGCAACTGTCATGGAGTAAAGGTTGATTTCTATAAGGACATGCAGTTCTATAGCCATGTGATTCATTTGGTGAGCCGGGTGAGCGGCACGCTTGATGAGCAGGCCGATCATATCAAGGCATTTATCGATACCTTCCCGGCAGGAACATTGAGTGGAGCGCCCAAGGTGAGAGCCATGCAGATTATCTCAGAGTTGGAACCGCACAACCGAGGTGCCTATGGCGGTTGCATCGGTTTCATCGGACTCAATGGCGACTTGAATCAGGCTATTGTCATCAGAACCTTTATCAGCCGTAACGGTGAACTGTGGTTCCAGGCAGGAAGTGGTGTCGTGGCAAAGAGCAACGACCAGTATGAGTTGGAAGAATGCAACAACAAACTGGGAGCCTTGACCAAGGCAATTCATATTGCAGAAGAGCTATAGAATAGTGAAGAGTGAAGAATTCAAATGCTTCAAGTAAACACTACACACTAAACATTATAAAAATGAAAATAGTAATCATAGATAATTATGACTCCTTTACCTACAATCTTGCCCATCTGGTAAAGGAATTGGGAGCCGATGTAACCGTTTACCGCAACGACCAGTTTCAGTTGCGTGAACTCGACCGGTTCGACAAGATCATATTGAGTCCTGGCCCTGGCATTCCTTCAGAGGCAGGCCTGTTGATGGATGTCATCAAGACCTATGCAGGCAGAAAGCCCATGTTGGGAGTATGCTTAGGGCATCAGGCTATAGGCGAGGCTTTTGGTGCCAAACTCACCAATCTGTCGGAGGTTTATCATGGTGTGGCAACACCTTGCACCCAGTTTGGCAACGACCCTATCTTTGCCGGTATGGAGAAGCGTATAGAGATAGGGCGTTATCACTCGTGGGTGGTTGACCGCAGCGGTTTCCCCGATTGTCTGGATGTCACAGCCGTGAGCGATGATGGCTGTATCATGGGATTATGCCACAAGAACTACGACATTCATGGCATCCAGTTCCATCCAGAGAGTGTATTGACACCTCAGGGAAAAACAATCGTCAAGAACTGGTTGGAGATGTAAATGCTTAGTGGAATGCCACCTATATAATAAGGGTGCCAATCGTGTTGATATATGACACGATCGGCACCCTTATTATGTTGTCTTTATAGCCTTTTCTTTTATTCCTTTTTGCTGATATTGACATTTTTGCAGATGGTGTTTTCTATTATATCTGCAGAAAATGCCATTTTCTTGTCGGTACAGGATATGTTTTCGAAGGTGAAGTGGGAGAGGCGATACTTGTCACTTGTGCCCACATCGAAGAAGTTGTCGCAGTCCATGCGGATGTTCTTCATCGTGATGTTGTTGCACTGGCTCAGAGGCATGTCCTCTCTGTCGCCAGGCTTGAAGAACTGAGTCCATGGACGAATGGTAAGGAAACTTCCTGTGGTTCCGCTGATATTGTCGACTGTGACATACTCGTAATGTTGCGGTGTGTCGGGACGCAGTTTGAGCCATAACACGCGCTTGGCATTCTTTACGGTGATGTCGCGAAGCACGATGTTGCGGTCGCTCACGCTCTCGCTTCCTAAAGTGAGGCATCCATGAACCTTGCCGTAGTTGCAACGCTGTATCAAGACATTGTATACCGGTCCGTTCTCGGGTGACTGGTCTGCCCATGTGCCTTTTCCTCCCTTGATGGCAATAGCATCATCGTTGACACTCATGTAGCAGCCTTCCACCAGCACATCATGACAAACATCTATATCAATGGCATCGCTGCTGGGAGCCCTTAATCCCTGAGTAGGAGCGAAGATGTAGCAGTCGAGAAACCGCACATGGTCGCAGCGATAGATGTGATTGGTCCAGAAAGCGCTGTTCTGCAAATGCACGTCCTGAAGAGTCACGTTCGAGGAATTGCTGATGTATACGAGTCTTGGACGCTGTGCATCCTTGTTGGTGCAGCGGCTGTTCCACTGACGTCGAATCCAGAACTCTTCCCAATAATGTTTGCCATTTCCGTCGATGGTTCCCTTTCCGGCAATGGTGAAGCCATCGCAGTGGTCGGCATTGATGAAGGCGGAGAAGTATTTGCAGGTCTCGCCTTCGATGCGTGTCGTGAGTATGGGGAAGTTGACGATGCGGTCGCTTGCCTTCAACTTGCCTCCTTCTGATAGGAGCAGATGAGTCTTGGGACGGAAGAAGAGGGCGCCACTGAGGAAAGTGCCTTTCGGTATGACGACGACGCCTCCTCCATTCTTTGAGGCGAGGTCGATGACTCCCTGTATGGCGCTGGTCTGCAACAAAGTACTGTCATTCTTAACTCCGTAATCGGTGATGACATACTGTTTGCCCAAGGTGTCTGTATTCACCTTTTGGGCCTGCAGGAACCAAGTGTCCATCTTCGTGCCGTCGGGCCAGAGCTCTGTCTTAGCCTTCCTTGCCTTCTTCTGCTTCTTGGAAGCATTGGCGCTCAGTGGCATGAGCGCCACCAAGCAAGCCAATACATATAGATATACTCTCATGTATTTTACCTTTTTACTTTTTTACCTTTTTACCTTTAAAAGTTTGTAGTATTCAGCAGCACCCAACAGGAGGCATCCTGTGCCGTAGTCCTCGAAATCGGGAACAGACGTAAAGGTGACAGGCTGTCCAGCCGATGGGTCCTTGCCAGTGCCCTGGTTGTAACCGATGAAACCATCTTCATGAACCGATGCGGCCAGCGCCTTCCATGCCTTGTCCATAGCTTTCTGATAAGTGGCAGCAGGCAGAATGCCCTGTCTCACGCCCCATGCCATGCCGTAGAGGAAGAGCCCTGTGCCCGTCATTTCAGGGCCGCCATAGTTGGCAGGGCAAACGAGGCTTACATTCCAGTATCCATCCTCGCGCTGGCATTTCAGCAGAGCTTTGCTCATGTTGATGAAGTCTTTCTTCAGATATTGGTAGTTCTTGTCGTTGGCAGGCAATGTCTCCATCACGCGAACCAAGGCTGCGTAAACCCAGCCATTGCCACGGCTCCAGTAACAGTTGCTGCCGTCTTTCTCCTTGTAGGGAGGAACGTAGTCCTTGTCTCTCCACCACAAACCTTCCTTCTCGTTGAACAGTCCGCCTGCCAGTGTGTCGCGTGTCCACTTGTAGGAGTTCATGGCATAGTCGAGATACTTTTTCTCGTCGCTGACTTTTGCATATTTTGCATATATAGGCATAGCCATCTGTATGGCGTCGATCCATGTCCAGTAAGAAACACGGTTGGATGCAATCTGATGGTCGAGGTTTGCCTTCACATGACTTAAATCTTTCTTTCCTCCGCTCTGTACGTAGCGGTCGATGTAAACCTGCATGCAGCACTGGTTGTCGGCATTGTCGTTGGTCTCTCCGCTGCGAGCCTGCCACTTGTGATAGTCAGCCCAGCGATCTGTATAGTCGAGATATTTCTGCTGAGGGTCAATCTCGTAGAGAGCCATGAGTCCCTCGTAGTACACGGCGCGTGTCCACAGGTTGCTGGTACGTACTCGTTTGACAAAGGTATCGAGTGTAGGGTCGCTGTACTTTGCCATGAAATAGTTGTTGGTGCGATGAGCCACCTCCATGATTTCCTTTTTCAGGTTTGTTACGTTTCTATGAACTTTCTGGGCTGAGGCAAAGCTCATACCCATGAGTACACAGAGTGATGTTAAGATCAGTTTTTTCATTTGTTGAGTTGTTTATTTGTTTTGTTGTTTATTCAGTTTATGTCTGTTTTTACTTCCACCAGCTTGACGGTGCTGTTGAGTCCGCTTGGCACAGGTTCCCACTTGTCGTAGGTGGTTTTCTTGTAATTGATGTCTACGACGTTGATTTCCTTCATCTTGCGCCATTTCACACCTTCGCGGTCGAGTGCAGCAATGCGGTTGGCAGGCAGGTTGGTCACTTCTATGCGGATGGTGTTCTTGCCCTTCGACAGTGCATCCTTGCAGTGGAGAATGTAAGGCACAGCCCAGGCGCAGCCTATGTAATGGCCGTTGATGTAGACGCGGGCACTTTCGCGCACGTCGCCTAAGTCGATGCTCCATTGTTTCTTGGCTTGCTCTTTCGACAGTTTGAACGTTGTCTCGTAGACACCAGTTCCCATCGTCACCTTAGCCTTGTCGCTGAGGCTTTCCCAAGTCTTGAGGCCCTGCAGGCTGAAGGTTTCCTCTACTTTGGGTGCTTCCTCAGTGAAGGAGAGTTTCCAGGTGTTGGCGGTGAGGTCGATGCTTTCCCCCTTGTCTATGGTTTGAGGTTCGGTCTTTGCCAGGCGCAGTTTCTTGTCTTGCAACCAGGGTGCCGACTCTTTCTTTGCACTGAGGAGGATTCTGCTTTCGCCACTTTTGAGGTTGATATCCAGTTCTCCGTGTTCGTTTATCACAGCAGCATGGTAAGATTCGTTCATAGGATTGTACCACAGCGCAGCGTTCTCTCCTGTAGCAATAGGCACTTGGGCCTTGATATCGTGGTCGGTGAGGTTGGCGATGAAGTAGTGATGACCGTACTTGTTGTTGCGTCGTATCAGCTTCAGTCCATATAGTTTTCTCATCATTTCAGGGTTGGCAGCCTTTGCCATCGCCTCAGTGTTGTCGCCCTTGATAATCTTGGCTCCTTGTGCCTTCAGCTGCGAGATGTGCTGTATCACGTCGCTTGGCATGATGTTGTTGCCGGGAATGACCAGCGCCTTATATCGTGTTCCGGCAGCAGTCTCTATCATGCCGTTCTTATAAGTACACGAGCGCAGGTATTGGTCGCTGATGTAGTCGCAGTCGAATCCGGCCTTGTCGATATCGAGGATGCACTTGATAAACTCGGGAGCCTTCTTCGCCATGCTGTGAATGTCGAACATCATGAGCCATTTCTTGGTGTTGGTGCGCCACATGTCTCTTACGGGCAGATACACCAAGAAGTCGTTGTCGGGCTGTCCCCATTGCAGATAGGTTTGACAGTGGGTGATGTATTTCATCAGTTCGGGCGCATCGCGCCAGATGCTGTTGGTGGGGCTCATGTCGATGGAAGCATAGAATTTCCATCCTGGCCATGGATCGTTCTTTGGCGAATAGGCTGTGCCATGGAAGAACATGTGGTTGACACCGGCACAGAACATCAGGTCCATATCGGGTTTCATCTGACTCAGTGACGTGCGGAAGTGCTCGGTGAGCCAGGTGAAAGTCTCGCTTGATGTATATTTCTTGCCCGTGATGTGGGCAGCCGAAGGAGCATATTTCAGCATGCTCAGGTCGCTGAAGTTGGGACGAGTCTTCCCCGGATCCTTGCGCAGGCCCTTGATGCCGAAGTCGGTCAGTCCGAAGCCTTCTATCTCAGGAATGTCGACAGCAGCATAGCAGTCAATGAGGTTGGCGGGTGAGCCGTGCGCCTGGTTGCGTGTGATGGCTCCGTGCTTGTGTGCCCATGCAGTCCATTGTTTGGTGAAATTGTGCAGCAGCATCTCTCCCAGGGTCTCGCGATAATCGCTCACAACGATTGCGTCGCCATCCAGGAACTCGGGGAACTTGTCCTGCAATTTGTAGCCGTGCATATTTTCGAACTCAGTCAGCAGGGTAGGAGTCCAGTTGGCGCCATACACTTCGTAGCTGTCGTTGAAGAAAGTATGTGGAAAAGGTGTTCCCGAAGCCGTAAAGGCGCTGTCGATGTGTGCCAGATAATGGGCTACGGCAGTAGAGTCGAAGTGGTCGATGACGTAGCCTTCGCCTCCAGGTGCAGCTCGCTTCACCATCTGTCGGGTGCGGCTCTCGTAGAGTGCGATGACGCGTTTCTTCTTGGTGGCTCCTGCCACAGGATAAGCCTTGATGACTTTCAGTTTGGCGAAGTTGCGCTCTTTCTCGGGCAGGGTGAAGTTGATGTCCATGAGTTTCTTCTTGACACCTACAATGGTGTCGACGAAAACAGCCTTGCAGGCAGCCTCGCTCAGTGGAACCCAAGGTCCGCCGAAAGGCCATCCTGTTCCGGTAGCCATATCGGTCTCAATGCCCAATTCCTTGTCTTTCTTTTCCACGAATCTGAGCATCTCCAGCCATCGTGGCGAGAGGTAAGGTATGTCGTTCTTGTCGTTTCCCTGTACGCCATAGAGTGGAGTTATCTCCACTGCGCCTATGCCTGCCTTGGCATATTGGTCGAGATTCCATCCCAAGTTCTCCTTGTCGACGGCCGATCCCATCCACCACCATCTTATACCAGGTTTGGCTTCCTGTGTGGGGGAAGGCAAGAACTGAGCCTGTGCGCTGACTGCTGTGAGCAGTGCGCAGGTGAGGCATGTTGCAATAAGTCTTTTGCGTTGTTGTCTGATCATATCGATTATAATAGCCTTTAAGTTTTTATTTCTTTTGCAAAGATAGGTATAATTGTTCAATAAAGCATAAGAAATCGTCCATAAAGATGTAAAACCGTACAAAAGCGAGGGGTGTATGATTGTGCTGTCGGAAATTTTGTTTATCTTTGTACACACCTGCTTGGGATGCCTATATTAATAGGTACGCGAGACATAGGCAAGCCATGCGGCTTGGACGAGACAGAAAGTCGTAAATCCAACAGAAAAGAGACTTAACCAAGGCTTGAATAAAATATAAAACTTGAATAATAAGAAACCATCAACCAACATGAAACAAACTAAATTAAAAACTTTCGCAGTCGTATCGGCTTGTATGATGGGAATGTTGTCCTCGTCAGCGCAAGGAGTGATGCAGCGTACTGCCAACTACCACCCCGACGGTAGAGGTTTTAGCTGTGTGAATGGCAACAATCGTTATACACGCGCCCTTTATGGCAGTGTGGATGAATGGCGACTGGAAACCAGCGACCGTCCTATATTCGCTATCTTTAAGAAGAACAATCATCGCAACATCCGTTTCGTGATAAAATGCAACGGTCAGGCTTTTCAGCTCGACTCGGTAGAGTACTGCAAGGCAAGATATGAGGCTGGAAAGCGTGAGTATCTGATGAAGGACAAGCGATGGGGTAGCGGTGTGCTGAAGCTCTCGGTGTTGGCTTATCCGCAGACGGAAGGTGCTGTCTGGAAATTCGCTGCCGAGAATTTTGGCAAGGCGAAAATAGAGATTGTGGGTATGATATGCGAAACCAGGGTGAGCAAGTTTAAGAGAGCCGGCGACATCGGCAAGTTCGACGGTCCTGAGGCCTTCGATGCGCCTGCCCAGCCCAAGATGCTCTCTACCGTTGCAGGCATGATGCCTCAGAAGGGCGCTGCCGAACTGTATTTCTCGGTCGACAACACCGTCTTGTCGACAGGCAAGAACTCAGAGATGTGCAAGCGTTATCAGGCAGCAGAGCAGTGGCGTTCCGACTTGGCTTCTTCCGTCAGCTTCAATACTCCCGATGCTTATCTGAATCCTGTAGGCGGAACCATGGTCATGGCTGCAGACGGAGCCTGGAACGGGCAAGTTTGGACGCATGGCGCTGTGGGCTGGAGAATGCCTCTGCCAGGCTGGCGTGCAGCCTATATGGGCGATTTCTTGGGTATGTTCGACCGCCAGCGCATTCATTTCGACGCCTATGCCAAGAGTCAGGTGACCGACATCCCTGTGACCCGTCCTCATGTGATGGACAAGGAGCACAATCTCTCGCGTGGCGCCTACGAATGGGGCACACCGATGTACAGCAACGGCTACATCTGCCGCAATCCAGAGAACAACAAGCAGTTCCACCATTACGACATGAACCTGGTGTATATCGACGAGCTGCTCTGGCATTTCCAGTTTGATGCCGATACAGTCTATATGCGCAAGATGTGGCCTGTCATCAAGAGTCATCTCGCCTGGGAGAAGAACACCTGGGATCCCGACAACGACGGACTCTACGATGCCTATTGCTGTATCTGGGCAAGCGATGCGCTGCAATACAACAGCGGTGGCGTAACCCATTCATCGGCCTATAACTACCGTGCCAACCTCTTGGCTGCCCGCATGGCAGAGATGATAGGCGAGAATCCAGCGCCTTATCGTGAGGAAGCCGACAGAATACTGAAAGCCATGAACAGCCGACTGTGGCTGAAAGATTTCGGCCACTGGGCTGAATATCAGGACTTCATGGGACTGAAGCGAGTTCATAAGGACGCAGCGCTGTGGAGCATCTACACACCGATAGACTGTGGCGCAGGAACTGGCGAACAGAACTATCTGGCAACGAAGTATGTGGACAGGCACATCCCGCGCGTACCTTATATATATGATGGACAGGAATATCAGACGGTGAGCACATCCGACTGGTCGCCTTACGAATGGAGCATCAACAATGTGGCAATGGCAGAGGTGATGCATACTGTGCTGGCTTATTATCAGGCAGGAAGAGCGGAGGAGGCTTACCGATTGCTGAAAGCCAATGTGCTCGACTTTATGTATCTCGGCAGCAGTCCGGGCAACTTCGGACAGTTGTCGACGATGGACCGTGCCACAGGCGAGGGCTATCGCGACTTCTCTGATGTGACGGGCATCTCGTCGCGTGCGTTTATCGAAGGCCTTTATGGCATCACGCCCAATGCTTTAGAGGGCAAGTGCATCATCCGTCCTGGTTTCCCTGCAGCATGGGACAGCGCGTCGGTGCATACGCCTTATTTGGACTACTCGTTCAGGAGAGTGGGCGGCAAGGATGTCTTCGATATCGAGCAGAACTTCGCCCGTCCGCTGCAGATTGTGATACGCCAGAATATGGGTGGAGGAAAATATAAAGACACCGAACTGACAGCCGACAAGCGCCAGCACGTGGAGCTGGCAACCATCAAGCCCGTAGACAATGATGAGGCTGAGGCAAAGAGAACTTACACCTTGGCAGATGCCGTGGCAGAACAGACTGCCGACCGATGGGGAACGATGACAGGTGTGGGCAATGACTTCGACCAGCTGAACGATGGAAAGCGAAGAATGGTGAACATGGATGCTGCCTTCAATTCGGAAGTGAGCGACATCTTCAAGAACCAATACCTCACACCCCGCTCGCCTTACACCACACTTTGTGTGCCTACGCAGGGAATGGGCGACTGGTGTTCAACGAAGAAACTCGCCAAGATAGACGATTCCAAGTTGCGCAGCATGGTGAAGGACGGATCTTTCGAGACCTTGCCAGGCTTGTCATTCCGCACACCTGCCGAGGGCAAGAATATTGCCTATACCAGTTTGTGGGACAATTATCCCGACAGCATCACCATTCCTTTGTCGGGCAAGGCTTCGCATGCCTATCTGCTGATGGCTGGCTCTACCAACCCCATGCAGTTTGCCATAGAGAATGCCGTGGTGAGAGTGGAATATACCGACGGTACGACAGACGAGCTGATGCTTGTTCCACCTGTCAACTGGTGTCCTATCGAGCAAGACTTCGTGGAGAACGCTGTGGCTTTTGCCATGCCTGCCGTTCGTCCTTACCGCATAGGTCTGAATACTGGTATTGTGAGCCGTCATCTTTTCCGTGACTCTCACTATCAGGAGGCAGCCACTGCCGGCGATCTTCCTGATATGAAACTGGCGATGTGTGCACTTCCTGGTGGCGCTGCCACGATGCTCGACATGCCTCTCAACGCCAAGAAGAAACTCCGTTCGCTGACTCTCCGCGCCTTGAGCAACGAGGTGGTTGTAGGACTGATGGGAGTTACGCTGCAGAAGTAAAAAACAGCTTTCGCAAATGGGGAAGTTAAGTTAAAGAAGTTAAAGCCATATGCTTTATGGCTAAGTATTCAATCAAAAAAGGCTGTGTCTTAGGGAAGAATCCCTTTGACACAGCCTTTCGTTTTTGTATGTAGTATTGAAGTAGAAGATTACTTAACCATGATCTTCTTGACAGAACCGTCGCTCATCTTCACGATGTTGAGTCCCTTGTTGAGCTGGGCGTTGCGAACACCGTTCACACTGAAAATAGCTTCAGTCATGGCTGATGAGTTGGCATTGATGTTGTCGATACCTGTTGGAGTGCTGTTGAGGTAAGTCTTGATCGTATTGATAATGTTCTGCAATGTGGTCTTGTTCGTAGTATATGTACCGTAATTGGCTGTAGCTGTAGAGGTGAGGATTTCTTTCAGCTGGTTGAGCAAACTTGTAGAAATTTTCTCGTTGCTTGTCAATTCACTTGCCTCTTTGTAGAGCGCAGAATATGTGCTGTAAGCCTCTTTCTGCTTAGGAGAGATAAAGAGGAAGTCGTTGTCTTCGCCCTGTTTTATTGCTGCTGTGTATTTGTTTTTGTTAACGTCAACGTTGAAATAGCATGTAACTAAAACATCCGTCTTGGATAACTTATACGAAAAGCCTCTGTTTGTAGTACTTCCAGCTGGCATGTCGTATGTAGTGGCATCGTTTGTGTTTATAGCTGTATGCCATGTAGCTCCCAAATCCCAAAAGCTCCACATATTTATGTGGTACTTCCCACAGCTGAACTGGTTGTTAGAAAGTGTCCAGAGTGCAGCATTGTCGATATTTTTCTCAGAGGGAGTGTTGTCGGTAGTTACGAAAATGCCAGCACCAACATTATATACATAAACTTGCTGTTCTTCACCTGTTACCTTTTCGCCTCTCCACCAGCTGTTGGCTTCTGCTGGAGCATAGGTAGTGTTGTCGGCTTCTTGAGCATTTACTGTAGTCAAAGCGCTTGCTGTCATTACAGCTGCGAGCATGATGCTTTTGGCGTATTTAGCCACGGTGTAAATCTTTTTCATTTTACTTATTCTTTTGTGATTCTTAATTAAACGTGATTCTTAACTTGAAATGATGTTCAATACAATCGTATGAGAGTGCCGGACGACTGTGATGTATCATGTTATCTTGTTTACAATCCTGTCCGCACTTTCGTTTTTTGGAGTGCAAAGGTACGAAAAAAACTATAAGAACGAGCGAGGTTTTGAGAAAAAAGTGCGGAATAAGAGGAAAAATTGATTTCCGTCATGTAAAAAGTGCTTAAAATGTAGATTTCTGTCACGATTATGCAGTAGTTCTTTTTAAAACAATGCTTCATTTCCTTTAAAATAATGCGTAGGTTCTATCAAAACAATGCAGCGTTTGTCGTGAAATACATCTGTGGTAAAAATGAGAATGCCCCCGAAATCACTTCGGAGGCATTCTGTATATTCCTGGAACGATAAACAAAAATAAAGTCCAGGATTTTTGTTAAGATGATGCCAAATTATAAATCCCAACCCACAGCGCTTGCGCCGAGAACAGCTGCAGAGCTGCCGTCGAGAGTTGACACAAGGAACTTAGCCTTGCCCTTGAAGGTAGGCATAACAGAGTTGTCGTAAGACTCCTTGAGAGGTTTCATCAGCAAGTCGCCAGCCTTGGTAAGACCACCGAAGAAGACGAAAGCCTCAGGAGAAGAGAATGCTGCGAAGTCAGCGCAAGCCTCACCCAACATCTTGCCAGTGAAGTCGTACACGCGCTTAGCCAGGGCGTCGCCCTTGCCGGCAGCAATACTTACCTCGTAAGAGGTGATGTCCTCAGGTTTCAACTCACGGAGCAGTGAAGGCTCATCGCTATTTTCGAGGAATTCGCGTGCAGTACGAGCCACACCTGTTGCAGAGCAGTAAGCCTCAAGACAGCCAGTTCTGCCGCAGCCGCATTTACGGCCTTCCTTGCCACGAACCATTACCACATGGCCCAACTCGCCAGCGAAACCATCGCTACCATATACCATCTTACCATCAATAACGATACCAGAGCCTACGCCTGTACCCAATGTGATGTCGATGAAATTCTTCATACCACGAGCTACACCGTATGTCATCTCGCCCAATGCTGCAGCATTGGCATCATTGGTAAGCGCTACTGGGAGTCCGCCAAGAGCCTTGCTGAAGAGATCTGCCAACGGAACTACACAAGTGTGAGCCCAGGGCAGGTTGGGAGCGTACTCGATAGTACCCTTATAGAAATTGGCATTAGGTGCTCCGATACCCATAGCCTTGATTTTCTCAATACCACCAACAGTTTCGATAATAGGTTGTAGTGCTTCGACAGCTGCCTTTACGTAATCATTCACGTTGTCATAACCACCGGTCTTGATGGCTGTAGTAGCCTTGATTTCACCACGTGCGTCCACGATACCGAAAACAGAGTTGGTGCCACCAAGGTCCAAGCCGATTACATACGGCTTCAATGCATTTTCTGTCATAATTGTTTATGTTTTTTAATAAGTTAGAATTTTTAAAATTTGATGGCAAAGATAAGAAAAAAAATGCATCGGACAAACTTTTAGACGGAAAATTTGCATTGTATGATTAAAAAATTGTATCTTTGCACCTCGTATGAATTCATTGTTTCCAATAGAGATAAACATCCTTGATTTTATTTTCAAGGGTATTGTCATAGGTATCATTGCCTCTGCTCCCATGGGTCCAGTAGGTATTTTGTGTATTCAGCGCACGTTGAACAAGGGGCGCTGGTATGGTTTTGTGACAGGCATCGGCGCTGCTTGCAGCGACATCGTGTATGCCATGTTCACGGGTTTGGGTATGAGTTTTGTGATGGATTTTGTCAACAATGCCCAGAACAAGTTCTATCTTCAGATTTCGGGCAGTCTGCTGCTGCTTGTCTTCGGAGTGTATTGTTTCAAGAGCAACCCGATGAAGAATATGCACAAGAGCAGCAACAAGCAGGGCACATTGTTCCACAACGGCCTGACGGCCTTTCTCGTCACCCTCTCCAATCCGCTCATCGTGTTCCTCTTCATGGCCACATACGCGCAGTTTGCCTTTGTGGTTCCCGACATGCCCATTGAGATGGGCGTGGGCTATCTCAGCATCGTGTTTGGCGCCTTGCTGTGGTGGTTTGGTCTTACCTGGCTCATCGACAAGATACGCGGCAAGTTTGATACCAATGGCATTCTTATTATTAATAAGGTGATAGGCAGTGTGGTGATCATCTTCTCGCTGATAGCGCTGATAGGCACGGTGTTCAACCTGTATCATCTGCCCGAGTTTTAGGCTGTCCTACGGGGCGTGTGCCCGGAAAGATTATATGAGAATATTATTTTCACAAAATATATGTTTGTAGCACAAGAGTTAAGAAAGAAAAGTATCGCCGAATACCTGTTGTATATGTGGCAGGTGGAGGACATTATCCGTGCCTATGGCTGTTCGCTGCCCGTTATCCGCAAGCAGTATATCGACCGTTTCGACTATACCGACGAGCAGAAAGCCGAGGAGCTGGACTGGTTTGGCAACCTCATCCGCATGATGAACGAGGAAGGAAAGCGCGAGTATGGACATCTCGATATCAACCGCGTGTTGCTCAAGGACGTCATCGACTTGCACGGCATGCTGCTGCAGAGCAGCAAGTTCCCCATCTATAATGCCGAATACTACAAGGTGTTGCCCTACATCGTAGAGCTGCGCAACAAGGGCGACAAGGATGTGAACGAGATAGAAACCTGCTTAGACGCACTCTATGGCGTGATGATGCTCCGCCTGCAGAAGAAGGAGATAACGCCCGAGACAGCCCGTGCCGTGACCGAGATCAGCACCTTCGTGGGCATGCTGAGCGATTATTACCTCAAGGACCGTAAAGAGGGCTTGAAGTTTGACGACGACATGTAGTGTTTAATTTTTAGGATATACATATTTTATAATAATATACAGAACTTGAGAAAAGTTCAAAATATATATACAACGAGATGAAAGAGATTGAAAGAAGAAGAACGTTTGCCATTATTTCTCACCCTGATGCAGGTAAAACCACACTGACCGAGAAGTTCCTTCTCTTTGGTGGACAGATACAGGTGGCAGGTGCCGTAAAGAACAATAAGATACGCAAGACAGCCACTTCCGACTGGATGGATATAGAGAAACAGCGTGGTATTTCGGTTTCCACGTCGGTGATGGAGTTCGACTACTTGCCCGATGGCGAGCATGGCGATCCCTACAAGGTGAACATCCTCGATACTCCCGGTCACCAAGACTTTGCCGAGGACACTTACCGCACGCTGACAGCCGTTGACTCAGCTATCATCGTGGTCGACTCAGCCAAGGGTGTGGAGGCCCAGACCCGCAAGCTGATGGAAGTGTGCCGTATGCGCAATACGCCTGTTATCATCTTCATCAACAAGATGGACCGTGAGGGCCGCGATGCCTTCGATGTGCTCGACGAACTGGAGGAAGAACTCAAGATCAAGGTGCGACCCCTGAGCTGGCCTATCGGACAAGGTGCCCGGTTCAAGGGCGTGTACAATATCTACGAGCAGCAGCTCAACCTCTTTACTCCCAACAAGCAGCGCGTGACCGAGAAGGTGGAAGTGGACGTCAACTCCGAAGCGCTCGATCAGCATGTGGGTGAGCGCGAGGCTGCCCAGTTGCGTGAGGATCTGGAGTTGGTCAATGGCGTTTATCCAGCCTTCGATGTGGAGACTTACCGTTCGGCCGAGGTGGCACCGGTGTTCTTCGGTTCTGCGCTCAACAACTTCGGTGTGCAGGAACTTCTCGACTGCTTCGTCAAGATAGCACCGTCGCCCAAGCCCACTCAGGCCGAGGAGCGACTGGTAGAGCCAGAGGAAAGCAAGTTTACTGGCTTCATCTTCAAGATCACCGCCAATATCGACCCCAACCACCGTTCATGTATTGCCTTCTGCAAGATTTGTTCGGGCAAGTTTGTGCGCAATCAGCCTTACCTGCACGTACGATTGGGCAAGACCGTCCGTTTCTCTTCGCCCACACAGTTCATGGCGCAGCGCAAGAGCACCATCGACGAGGCTTATCCAGGCGACATCGTAGGTCTGCCCGACAACGGCATCTTCAAGATTGGCGACACGCTCACCGAGGGCGAGCAGCTGCACTTCCGTGGTCTGCCTTCGTTCTCGCCTCTGCTCTTCAAGTATATCGAGAACGACGACCCAATGAAGAGCAAGCAGTTCCAGAAGGGATTGGAGCAGTTGATGAACGAGGGTGTGGCACAGCTGTTTGTCAACCAGTTCAACGGCCGCCGCATCGTGGGAACCGTAGGACAGTTGCAGTTCGAGGTCATCCAGTATCGTTTGGAGAATGAGTACAACGCCAAGTGCCGCTGGGAACCTGTCCACCTGCACAAGGCTTGCTGGATAGAGGCCGACGATGCGCAGGAGCTGGAGAACTTCAAGAAGCGCAAGTATCAGTACATGGCCAAGGACATAGAGGGCAGAGACGTGTTCCTCGCCGACTCGGGCTATGTGCTCAGCATGGCACAGCAGGACTTCGAACATATCAGGTTCCATTTCACTTCGGAGTTTTAAGGAATGATGAGGCGCGGACAACACAGAGGCTGATGCCATATTCCTTGGTGAAAGCGTTGTGGCAGTCAGGAGATAAAATCCGTGTAATCCGCCTAATCTGTGCCAAGATAAAATAATAAAGGATAATATATATATTAATGGATGACGATATTTTAGAAGCAAGGAAAAGTTGGGTCGACAAGATGGTGGCCTGGCAGAAGGAACATATTTCCGACCGCCAGATGACACTCATCCTCGCCTTTGTCATCGGGGTGCTCGCCTCGGTGGCAGGCTATTTCCTGCATGGAATCGTGCACGAGATACAGATTCTGCTCACATCGGGATTTGTCAAGAACACGTACAACCTGCTCTTCCTGCTCTTCCCAATCGTGGGCATTTACCTCACGTCGCTCTTTATCAAGTATGTGGTGCGCGACAATATCTCGCATGGTATTACCCGCGTGCTCTACGCCATCTCTACCAAGAACTCCAAGCTGCGCGGCCACAACTGCTGGTCGTCGGTGGTGGCTTCAGGCATCACCATTGGCTTCGGTGGTTCTGTGGGAGCCGAGGCGCCTATTGTGCTTACCGGTTCGGCCATCGGCTCCAATCTGGGACAGATCTTCCGCATGGACAAGAAGACGATGATCCTGCTGGTGGGCTGCGGAGCCAGTGCCGCCATTGCCGGAATCTTCAAGGCACCTATAGCCGGACTGGTCTTCACGCTCGAGGTGCTGATGGTCGACCTGTCGATGGCTTCGCTTCTGCCCATCCTCATCTCGTGTGTCACAGCTACCTGTTTCACCTATATTCTGATGGGCTCTAAGTCGCTCTTCGACTTCACGCTCACCTCGCCCTGGGTGCTCGACCGTGCGCCGGTATGTATCCTGTTGGGTATCTTCTGCGGCTTTGTCAGCCTTTACTTCATGCGCACCATGTCGGCTTGCGAGGGCATGTTCGCCCGTCTGGGCAAGCATCCTTATGCCAAACTCCTCTTGGGCGGACTCATCCTGAGCAGCCTTATCTTCCTGTTTCCTTCGCTCTATGGCGAGGGCTACTCGGCTGTCAACATCCTGCTTAAGGGCAGGACAGAGGCAGAGTGGGGGCAGGTGATGAGCAACTCGCTCTTCTATGGCAACAGCCATCTGTTGCTTGTCTATATCGGACTCGTCACCCTCACCAAGGTGTTTGCCACATCGGCAACCAATGGCAGTGGCGGTTGTGGTGGAACCTTCGCACCTTCGCTCTTTATCGGCGGTTTTGCGGGTTTCTTCTTCTCCCGCTTCTGGAATGCCAACGAGATAGGTGTCTACGTGCCCGAGCAGAACTTCACGCTCATGGGCATGGCAGGCGTGATGACGGGTGTGATGCATGCGCCGCTTACGGGCATCTTCCTCATCGCCGAACTCACGGGAGGCTATCAGCTCTTCATGCCGCTCATGATCGTCTGCATCTCGTCATACCTCACTATCAGTATCTTCGAGAGCCACAGCATCTACGCCCTGCGACTGGCAAGAGAGGGCAAACTGCTCACTCATCACATCGACCGTGCGGCGCTCACGCTGATGAGCATGCAGAGTGTCATCGAGAAAGACTATCATCCCATTCATGCCGATCTGCCTATGGGCAAACTCGTGGCTGAGATAAGCCGCAGCAACAACAACTTCCTGCCAGTGGTCGACAAGGGAGGTGTACTCTTGGGAGTGATAGATATTACCCGCATCCGTCACATCATCTTCAGGTCCGAGCTTTACAACCGTTTCACCGTGCGACAGCTCATGTTGCAGCCATCGGCTGTACTTTCCGATCACGAGCCGATGGACGAGGTGATGAAGAAGTTCGACCAGACCGATGCGGCCCAGTTGCCTGTAGTCGACACAGCCGGCGTGCTCGTTGGCTACATCAGCCGTACCAAGGTGTACTCGGTGTATCGCAAGATTGTGGCCGATATGTCGGCAGAATAACTTTAACCCAACTGTTATGGAGAAGAAAGATTTAAGAATCGTTTTTATGGGAACACCCGAGTTTGCGGTGGAATCCCTCAAGAGCCTCGTAGAAGGCGGATATAATGTGGTGGCTGTGGTTACTCAGCCCGACAAACCCGTAGGACGCCATCAGGACACGCTGCAGGCGCCTCCTGTCAAGCAGTATGCCTTGGAGCAGGGCTTGCCCGTGCTGCAGCCTGTCAAGATGAAAGATCCTGAGTTCGTGGAGCAGCTGCGTGGCTTCCGTGCCGACCTTCAGGTGGTGGTGGCTTTCCGCATGCTGCCTGAGGTGGTGTGGGCCATGCCCCGTTTCGGTACGTTCAATGTGCATGCCGCCTTGTTGCCTCAGTATCGTGGCGCAGCGCCTATCAACTGGGCTGTCATCAATGGCGAGACGCAGACTGGTGTCACCACCTTCTTCCTCGACCACGACATCGACACCGGACGCATCATCATGCAGGAGCCTTTCGCTATTCCCGACGATGCCGATGTGGAGTATGTCTACGACGGACTGATGCACCTCGGTGCCGGTATCGCGCTCAAGACCATCGACAAGCTGATAGCTGCCGATGGCAACATCGACTCCATCTCGCAGGACGAGTTGGTGGCAGAACAACAGGAACTGCATCATGCACCCAAAATCTTCAAGGAGACCTGTCGCATCAGTTTCGGCCAGCCAGCCAAGAAGGTGTACGACTTCATCCGCGGTCTGTCGCCTTATCCTGGCGCATGGACCGAGATACAGAAGGAGGACGGCAAGGCTCAGGTGCTGAAGGTTTTCAAGACTACGAAGACCGGCAAGGCACTGGCAGAAGGCGTCGCTGTGGGCTCGCTCCGTGTGGAGGGCAAGAGCCTGCTCGTGGCTTGTGCCGACGAGTGGTTGCAGCTCGACACCATTCAGATAAGCGGCAAGAAGCGCATGGAGGCACGTGACTTCCTCAACGGTATGCGCGACATCGAGCAGTATAAAAACATTTAGAAACATTATACATATTATAATATCAGCATTATGACACAGCAAGAAGACATTAAGAATGCAGTGGAGTGCATGCGAAAGGGTGGAGTGATACTCTACCCCACAGATACGGTATGGGGTATCGGCTGCGATGCCACCAATGCCGAGGCAGTAGCAAAGGTTTATCAGATCAAGCGTCGTGACGATTCCAAGGCGCTCATCTGTCTTGTAGACAGCGCCGACCGTATGGCGCGTTATTTCCGCAATGTGCCTCAGGTGGCGTGGGACTTTATCGATGCAGCCATGCCTGTGAAGCCTACAACCGTCATCCTTGACGATGCTACGGGCGTGGCCAATAATCTGGTGGCAGAGGATGGCAGTCTGGCCATGCGTGTCACCTTCGAGCCTTTCAGCAAGGAGTTGTGTTACCGCTTCCAGAAGCCTTTGGTAAGCACCAGCGCCAATGTGAGTGGAGAGCCTGCAGCACAGAACTATCGCGATATTTCGCCCGAAATCCTGGAGGCTGTCGACTATGTCTGCTGGAGCCGCCGCCAGGAGCACAAACCCCACACACCTTCCAGCATTGTGAAACTGAGCAAGAATGGCGAGGTGAAGGTGATAAGATAATCGCTTCTTCATCTTCAGTTATTTCTCCATTTGCGAAAGCTGAGGTGGAATTTTCTGTCAAGAATTAGAGAAACATCGCTCGATGGCCGGGAAATGGCTTCTCTAATTCTTGACTAAAATTATTCGATTTTATCATATACATTTTGTCCTTTTTTCTGATTTTCATCAGTCAAAGAGCTGAAATGCTCATTCGTGATTTGCTCATGGGTTTTTCCCATCATGTGTTTTTTGACAAATAGAATTGCTGATGGAAAAATCTGATTTGTCACGATTGTTTACGGTCTTTTCCGCCTTTGAATCCTTTTCGTTTTTCGAGATGTATATTTATACATTTCACTCCTATCTGTAGCTTTACATATTTATGCATGTCGGTTTTTGGGGTGTGGCTAAATAAATATGCAAGTTGCTTCTCTTTAAAATCAGGCAATATACAAAAATTTATGCAAAATAGGATAAGATATTAACTTGATATTTTTAACTTTTATGCATAAAATCGCACGCTCGGAATGATTTCCTTGTTATGTATTGTACTCAATATTCTGTAAGTTGCAATATTGTAAAAATGTAATATAGTTTTACTGAATATTAGCTTATCTGAATCTTGTCATTTTTGTCAAAGTCATTTTTGTCATTTTCGATTTTGGAAATAGAAAA